>JAESFR010000048.1_pt1 | contig 295993 bp, 262 predicted proteins | sample 9266191 | NCBI WGS metagenome assembly JAESFR01 (sample SAMN14503063, study PRJNA617104) | algae metagenome | isolation source: Pleurocapsa minor HA4230-MV1 and co-occurring heterotrophs from cement on... | place: USA: Nuuanu Pali Lookout, Hawaii | collected 2009-07-20 | reverse complement strand
TTTCCTTACCGAATAATCGTCTTGGTGTATTGGCAGCGTATGGAAATTCAACGACTGCATCTTCAGCACACAGATCGAGTAAGGCTCGAACATCTTGGCTCATCAGTGATAAAAAAGTGGAAAATATCTGAGAGATCGTCTGTTGTTCTACATTTGGTATTGGCTGCATTGGATTCTCCTTGTCTGATTTGACTTCAGTGTAATGAGTTCCCACACTCCATTTCTTTCAAATTCTTACGATGATTTATCAGATTCTTACAGTGAAGGGTGAACTTACTTTGCAGTCATTCTGGTAAATTGCCTGAACTGCAAGCTCTAAAGCCTTCACTCCTACTGATAAAAAGGCAGTTGCAGCCCGATCGCTCTGGGCCCGATCCCCACATCTATCGGTGGTGCAGATGAAAGCGTGAGGAAAAGGCGATCGCCCAAGGTCGCGACGCTAACGATGGCAATCCGCTCTACATAAACTCTTAATTAAAATTGATTTAAGTTTAGATTTGTAGAGCTAGATCTTCGGGAAAGAGAGATCTCCTAGAAACACAATTTTGTCATTAAGTCATTAAAGCTAGATTTAGTTTGGGTAATATATTTCAGGGCGTTACCTAGTAAATAATGTTTTTTGGAGTAAACTCAGTAGGTTTATCTCTAATAACAGATTAAATTATATGCAATTGTTTATCGGCTTCATCTTTGCTTTTATTTTTGGTAGTTTTCTGGAATACTGGGTTCATCGCTTGATGCATGTTAGTCCTATATTTGGCAATAAAATTACTGCTCATTATGGTCATCATCGCAGTAATACCACCAAAGGATTCGTTGGCGATTTCCTCGATTTTAGTTTAGTTTCATTATTGGTGTTGCCAGCTTTTTTTATCTCTCTATCAGTTGGATTAATTATGATATCTGGGACTGTCGCATTTGCTGCATTCGCTTCTTATGCTCACCAAATTCAACATCATAATCCCCATAAATGTTTCTGGATGAAGATGCCCATTCACTATATTCACCATAAAAACAACCAGTGGGATAGTAATTTTGGACTGGCGATCGACTGGTGGGATATAGTTTTTGGGACTTATAAGCCTGTTGAATGGCTGAGTAAAGAACAATCAAGCATGAATAAATAAATAAATAAATAAATTTAATTTTAAATTTAATTTAAGAGCGAGTGATTGAGGTGAATTAGAATCAAAGCGAACTAAAACTATTTTTAGTTCACTTAAATTTTTATCTTTTTTAGATGGAGAATTATCCAACTTGTGTCTTTAGGCTACTGCGTTACGATAATCAATTAAAGCACTGGGTTGAATTGCTCCTTTTTCAGTAATGATGGCGTTGATTAAATTGGCGGGAGTAACGTCGAAAGCAGGATTATAAAATTCTACTCCTGCAACACAGATGGCAGTATCTCCAATCTGAGCTATTTCTTCTGCATCTCTTTCTTCAATGGGAATTTGGCTGCCATCAGCTAAATCAAAATCAATGGTGGAAAAAGGTGCTGCAACATAGAAAGGAACATTATGAGCTTTGGCTGCGATCGCTAGAGCATAAGTACCAATTTTGTTGGCAGCATCCCCATTAGCAGCAATACGATCTGCCCCCACAACCACCAGATCGATCATGTTTCGTTGCATACAGTGAGCCGCCATGCTGTCAGTAATTACGGTAACGGGAATTCCTTCTTGAACGCATTCCCAGGCGGTTAATTTTGCCCCCTGGAGACGAGGACGAGTCTCATCGGCATATACTCTCTCTAAACGCTCTTCTCGCCACGCAGAACGAATCACCCCCAAAGCCGTGCCATATCCTGCGGTAGCTAACGAACCCGCATTACAGTGAGTCAAAATGCGCAATTTGCTTGGGCTAGAAGGCAAGATACTTAAACCGCGATCGCCAATTGCCTGACAGGTGGCTAAGTCTTCTATCTGGATCTGTTGCGCAGTTTGCAGTAGGGTACGTTTTATTTCGGCAACTGTGCCAATTTCTTCATGAGCAGTTTTCAGCATCCGCGAGATCGCCCAGAATAAATTTACTGCCGTCGGGCGAGTTTGCTTTAAGAGATCGCCAACCTGTTGGAGATGTGCCAGAAACTCTTGAAGATCCTTTGTTTCAATCTCCGTTGCACCTAAATACATACCGTAGGCTGCTGCCACCCCAATAGCAGGCGCACCACGCACAATCATTGTTTTTATTGCTTGTGCCATGTCAGAACTGCGACTAATCGCCACATGACTATATTCTTCTGGCAAACGAGTTTGATCGATTAACAATACATGATCATCCTGCCAAACAACAGGATAAATTTGGTTAGGGCTTGAGTTCATAAAGAAGTTTTGCACACAGTTTAATTCGTTTTTATATATTTTATTGCTTCAAGCAAGTTAAGCAATTTATCTACAAGCGACTCTGGATTAAGCATAAAGTAACCGTCCTTTAGGAATAGGAATAGAACGCCCTAATTCTTGAGCGGTTTCAATCCATTCTTGGATAACGATTTCTGCATTAGTTACAGCTTCAACGTAAGTTTGTCCCTCCGCCATACATCCAGGTAACTCTGGGACTTCGACAATAAAAGCGGAATCAGTTTCGCTCCAATAAATAATTAATTCATATTTAATCGACATCTCAGCTTAATCTTGTCAATCAGCAAGACCTTATATATTCTATTGCTTCAATTAAAGCATCAAGCATAACCTCAAAACTATCATCGGTAGATCGAGGTAAAGTTAATAATCCAGATTGTTCTAGGCTAATAAAACCAACAATTGTTGAATTTACTATTCGCATAATGTCGATTAATTTGGTTTTGCTTAAGTTTGGAGAATCAAACAGAGTTTTAAATAAAGCCTGAGATTCTTGAATCACCGCAGCCGATTCTGGATCGTTTGGTTGTAATTGGAACTGCATCATTACTTGAAATAGCCCAGGATGCGATCGGGCAAAATCTCGACTAGCAAAACCACCAGCTTTTAAACAAGCACGAGGTTCTTTGATACTTGCAGTTTTCTGACTCAATTCAGCGAAATAAACTTTATATATTGCTAATGCCACAACTTTTTTCAATTCTGCATTCCCGTTGAGATGTTTATAAATAGCTGGAGGTTTAATACCCAATTCCCTCGCAACACGATTGACACCCAAAGCTGATGCACCTTCTTTTTCAATACAAGCGATCGCAGCTTCAATTACATCTTGTCTAGTTAAGGAATTTTCTTTGGTTGGACGACCCATTTTCAGTGAGCAGTGAGCAATAATTAGTTAACGTAATTAACTAAAAGTGAATATAATTAACTTAATTAGATATATTCTATTAGGTTGTTAGCAATGAATATAGTGTTTGCTACTGCAAGTCAACTGGCGCAGATGATTCGGGATCGAGAAGTTTCTTCTGTAGAGGTTGTAGAGGCTTATCTAGAACAAATTAAAAAACATAACGGTAAGATAAATGCGATCGCGACTTTAGATACAGTTAGAGCGAGAACCAGAGCCAAAGAAGCAGATGAAGCTTTAGCTAGAGGTGAAAATTGGGGAGCATTACACGGTGTTCCCGTTACCGTTAAAGACACCTTTGAAACAGCAGAATTATTGACTACCGCAGGCTATAAACCGTTAAGAAATTATATTCCAGCTCAAGATGCAACAGTTGTGGCGCGTTTGCGACAAGCAGGAGTAATTATACTTGGTAAAACTAATCTTGCGGAAATGGCAAGTGATTATCAAAGTACTAACAAGCTTTTTGGACGGGTAAATAACCCTTGGAATTTAAATTATACATCTGGAGGTAGTTCTGGCGGTTCAGCAGCAGCGATCGCTAGTGGTTTTTCGGCGTTAGATTTGGGTAATGATACTTCTGGTTCAACTCGTCAGCCTGCACATTTTTGTGGCGTATTTGCCTTAAAGCCAACAGATCGCCGTATATCAACAGCAGGGCATATTCCTGAAGCGCCTGGAATGCCTAAATGTATTCGTCAGTTAATGACAGTTGGCTCTTTTGCTCGTTCGATTGAAGATTTAAGCTTATGTCTATCCTTGACTGTGGGTGCAGATCCACGACAGCCTGATGTTCCTCCTGTTCCATTAGATCGATTTACCCAAAAATCCTGGCAGAATATACGCATAGTTTGGTCGGATAGTTGGGAAAAAATGACCGTCGCCTCAGAGATTAAAACCACAATAAATTTAGCTGTTGATAAACTCAAATCAGTATGTGCGGATATGGAACGCTGGACATCTCCGCCATTTGATTTAGAAGAAGCATTTCAAGTTTGTAACCAGTTAACAGCCTTAAATTTTGTTTATTCTCAGCCAGTTGATTTTGATGATAGTAAAAAAGTTTTGCCTGTAATGTTTCGCGAAGCAACTCAGGGAGAAAAACAGCTACGAGATTTAAGTAATCTGAGTCAATTTTTGCCCTCATTACTAAATCCTTCTCTTAAACAATATTTTGAACTTTTGACACAACGCGATCGCTTTATTGCCGAAATGGATAAAGCACTAGAAACTTGGGATGTTTGGCTATGTCCAGTAGCAATGACCACAGCATTTACTCATCGTCCTCAAGGTGCAGTCATTGAAATAGAAGGACGTAAAGTTCCTTATTTTCTAGCGAATGGCGGATACACAATGTTGTTCAATCTTACAGGACATCCTGTAGTTGTAATTCCGATTGGGCAAACTAAAAATGGATTACCTATCGGGATACAAATTGTGGGTAAGAGATGGCAGGATGTGGAGTTACTGGCGATCGCTAAAAAGATTAATCAAATAGCTGGCGACTTTCAACATCCATCCCTGTAATTAATAACTTTTCTCTGCTAAAGAAGCATTTTAGAGGATAAAAGCGATCTCCAAAAAAAGCGCCACAATGAGCGCTAATCTGCCTCATTCCTAAAAACTTACTCCCACTCTGACCAATCGTGATTAAAGATGGAAGTGTCAGGAAACGCGGTAGGATTACCCGCTGCGTCTAAGCGGTTTTTCAAAAGCTTAAACTGATTTTCTTTAATTATTGGCTCATCTACCAATTGATAGGGCATAACCTTTTCATCTAAACCAAAGACTGCGGTAATCCCAGCAGCAGCACCAGAAGACCATTCAAAAGAATGTACCCGATAGGCGGCAGAAGCAATATGGCTAGTGGCAATGCTCTTACCCGTCACAATCAGATTATCAATTTCTTGAGGAATCATGGCTCTGAGGGGAATTTGGAACGGATAAGCCTGTCCGCCACCTTTTCTTTCTCCTTCTCTCTCAGTGTTGCCTGCTTTCTCAGGAGGACTCTCATTCATGCAGGGATGAAAATCGATCGCATAGTGACCAATACCTACAGAGTCAGGATAAATTGACGAACGAGTACGCTGTTGAATTTTATCAATATTTTTGTTTCGATTGGCGATCGGGTCGTCTTTATCTAGTTTTGTCCATAGCTGACGATAGGTTTTAGCATCGAGTTGTTGGCTGTAAAACTCATTGCGATAATCGGCTCGTGAAATATCTATTTCATTGATATTAAAGCCTTGAGAATAGCCAGGATAAACTCGACCCACAATCCTGCGACCTTCTCTAATATAGGGATATTTTGATAGGCCATGGGCTGTACCCATGGGAGAGTCTAACCCCTGAAGTAAACGGTTATTGGGGTAAGGTTTTTTAACTCCATCTCCCAATTGAGAATCGGTAGTCCCCTCGACTAACCAATAGAAATAACCTAGGGAATGATCTTCTCCACGACTAAGGGTTGTGGTACGCAATCCACCCATCCAACCATTCGGCTGAAGCTGACCCAATTCTTTCAACTGTCTGCGAGTATAAATTAGATTATCTTTGGCTGTTCCTGGGCGATAATCATTCCCCCAAGTCCAGTTCTGCATTGAGATATCTCCAGGAGTAGGGGCGGTAAATTCAATCCCGCCAAATTTTTCGAGATCTCCTTCTTCAGGACTCCAAATACGTCGATAGGTAAAAACTAAATCAAAGTTTGCCAGTCTTTCTAGTTCATAGCTGTAATAATTTTTATGCTCGCTATAAAAGGGAGGCATTTCATTTACCTGGGGTTCTTCTGTCGCCTCCATGGCAAAGGTATAGGTAAAACCTTGAGTACAATATTCATCTCCTGTCACGCTAGAGGAAGAAGGCTCAAAGGAAGATAAAGGATCGATGCCTAAACGATAGGGAATATCGCTTAGACCGACAATTTCTCCTGTTTCCGTGGCTTCAATTACATACCAGTCTGCAACTTTCTCTGAGGTGCTAGCAGGAATGAAGCGAATTATTTCTTTACTAAATTTTTCGGAATCTTGATAGCTATAAGCATCTTCGATGGTACTAGATAAAGGGAGGGTATTTAGCGGTAAATATTCATTGTTTGAGCTATGCTGAATCGCTATGGCACTGGTAATTTGCTTACCTGTGCCTTCTTGCGCCACCTTTTCGATCTTCAAATCTTTAATTACCGTAGAGGGAAACCATTTAAGCTTGCCAGCACCCTTAGCTTCGGCATCTTTGAGCTGTGACCACATAATTTTGTTGGCATCTTTGGGTAGAAAACAGGATTCACTCACCCAACAGTCACCAGGATTGAGCTTGCCGTAATATTCTTCAATACGCTGCCTTAATTCTAGATAGCCACGGGGAAAAAACAACTTAGAACGTTGAGTAGTTCTTTCATCTAAAGCAGAAGTTCCCTGAGCAGATATTTGACCCCCAACCCAGTCAGTAATTTCGGTCATGCAGACTGTTTTTCCCGTGAGCAAGGCTTCGTAACTGGCAGCTACCCCTGACAATCCGCCACCAACTACTAATAACTCGCATTCTTCGGTGCGCTCGATAGTCGGGGGAGAAGTAGGCACAGACTCTTGCGCTAATACCTTAGTCTCCCAGAACAATAAACCAAAAGACACCAATGCTAGCGATTTAATCCAAACTAAAGACACTTTATCCCCCTATGCTGTAGCAACTCAATTAATATAGTTCCCAGTAAAACATTTTTTATTTCGGTTGGTTAGCTCGACTTACAGTAGTTTTCAATTGAGTAGACACATTAATTTATCGAAGTAATGGGTAATGGGTAATGGGTAATGGGTTCTATCCATCTGAAATTCGCTGTAATTTATTTTGAGCGTAAAGTTTTCTGGCAAGTTAACTTATACTAACCCTGTAATACAGTCAGATAGTGCTTTTGCCATAATTATTCAATGTCTCAACTTAATCTCTAAACTCAAGTTCGTTTGATAGCTTGAAATATCATTTTCCCTAAATCTCTATTGTCCAAAATATTTAACTATTCAACAGAACCCGATCTAAACTCAATGTCCAATTCGCTGTTAATTAATCTCGCTGTTTTGTTTGATCGACCAACAGGCATTGCTACCTATGCTCAAAATTTAATTAATAGTTTGCATCTCCAGCCAACATTATTATCGGCAGTAAATTTTCCAGGTTTTAATCGGTATAAAATTGCTGATGATATGACTCCCGCCCAAGGAAATAAGGGTCATTTAAAGCGCTTACTCTGGACTCAGTTTCAGCTACCCAAAATTTATCAACAGCTAAAGGCAGACTTAATCTATTCTCCTATCCCTGAAGCGCCTCTATACAGTAAATCTCGCTATATAGTCATGTGCCACGATTTAATTCCTTTACGTTTTCCCCGTCGCACCTCTCCTTTAACCAATTATTTTCGCTATGTTGTCCCCCAGGTATTGCAACAGGCGGAACATATTGTGTGTAACTCTCAAGCTACCGCCACGGATTTAGTTGATTATTACGGTATCGATGCAAACCAGATTACAACCATTTTACTAGGATACGATCGCCTTAATTTTTATCCCAGAGAACAAACTAATAACCTTGAAGCACCCTATTTTCTTTATCTTGGTCGTTGTGATCCTTATAAAAACCTATCTGGTTTAATTACCGCTTTTGCCCAGATACCTAATCAAGATTACCATTTAGCGATCGCTGGTTCAACCGATCCCCGTTTTACCCCTCAACTCCAGCAACAGGCGCAAGAATTAGGCATTGCTCACCGTGTTAAATGGCTCAACTATTTAAGTTATCAGGAATTACCCCTGGTAATTAGTAATGCAGTTGCCTTGGTGTTTCCGACTTTTTGGGAAGGTTTTGGACTACCTGTATTAGAAGCTATGGCTTGTGGAACTCCTGTAATTACTTCTAATTTGGCTTCTTTACCTGAAATAACGGGAGATGCTGCAATTTTGATTAATCCTTACAATACTGCTGAAATCACCTCGGCAATGGTAGATCTCACGAGGGATCAAAAAATGCGATCGCAATTGAGTCAACTAAGTCTGCAACAAGCACAAAAGTTTAGCTGGGCAAAAACAGGCGCAGAAACTCAAGCAGTTTTACAACAATATCTTTAAAAAGTTAAATATTTGCAGTTAACTTAATTACTATTATTGCTAAATTTTAATTACTTAAATTACTTATTAAGTTGAAACCCAATCAAGATTTTTAGTAATCTTTGAAAAGTATAATTGTCTAACTAAAACAACCAAAATTGAGTCGAACATATTTTAAAGTATTTTAGCGATTAATCAGTTTTATCTAGTTACTTATTTTTTGACCTAATAATTGTGATCTTAAACATATATTATTCGTTTTTAAATACGTATTATGTAAAGATAAAGAAGATAATCGAAGATGATGCCAAAATATCAAGAGATAGTTCAAAGAATTTCCCAAGTAGAAATTGTTACACTCAATCTTAAAAAAGAGCTAAAAACTCTTAAAAATAGAGTTCGTGCTTATAAAGGATGGACAAAAAAAATATCGTAATCAACAAAAAGAATTAAAACAGACTAACTTAGTTGTTTGTAAACAAAGAGATGAAGCAGTTCAAGAACTTCAACAACTTAAACTTAAACAACAGAGTTTATGGGAAACTATTGAAACAGCTAAGGAAGCCAAACAGCAACGGGATGAAGCATTGCTACAGTTAGACGAAGTAATTAATAAGATCGAACAGTATAAAAAAATTTGCGATCGAGCTAGTCAGATAGCTTATGCAGATAAAATATATTTGATTAAGGAAGCAGAAAGGCTTTTTTTTAACGAAGAGATAATAAATCCAAAGCTTGAATTCGATCCCAAATCACAACCGCAAATGTTTACCGATCGGGCTTCTATTAACCGCAATTTATTGGATAATTAATTAGTAATTTATTATGGTATTAAATAAATTAAAGCAAATTAGAGACGAATTGAAAAATAGCGCTGATACCTACGATACTGCATTTAAAAATACGGCATTAATGGCAGCGGATGAATTAGTGAAAGAAGAAAAACAATTAAAACAACTGAAAAGTAATCAGCATTTATTGAATTTAAATCCATCTTTAGACAAGCAATATTTTATTGATAAATATGGCAGCTTGAAAAATGCCAAGGTAGCATATCAAAAAATTCATGGTGAACAACAATATGGTCGTAGTTGGTCAGATTTTCTAACTGTTGCCCAAAAATTAAGCTCCCCAGAACAGCCAGCATTAACTTTAGAAGAAAGAATCACTAAAATGGAAAACTTTCTTAGCAGTTTCGGATATCAACCATAACGTAGATTTTTAAATTTTTACTAACTTCAACTCCTTTAATTAATAATCAGGGCTATTTTATTCTCATATATCCAGAGAATAAATTCTCTGTCTAAGTACATTAAGTCCGTTTAAACGGACTTTAATTTTAAGCCAAGAAATTTATTTCTTGGTTCACTACAGTTAGAACGAAATAGCCCTGGCTACTTACCTATAGCAATGTTAAATATATAATATAGCCCTACGTAAAAACATTAGGACATCTTTGAAATACTACCTCCTATTTCCTATTTCCTATTTCCTATTTACGAGCCGATCACCCTAATTGTCCTAAACTAATTTTGTACGGCTATATACTCCTGTAAAGCTTTTACTTCTAAAGGTTCAGACTGTAAAGAACGAATCGCCGCTACAGTGGCTTTAGCACCTGAGATAGTAGTAATAATCGGTAGTCGATAGTCTAATGCCATCCTTCTAATTAGTTGAGCATCGGTTTGCGATTCTTCTCCTGTAGGAGTGTTAATAATTAGCTGAATTTGGCCATTTTTAATCGAATCTACAACGTGAGGGCGACCTTCGTGTAGTTTGAGAATTAATTCTACATCTTTGATGCCGTTTTGCTGGAGGGATTTTTGAGTTCCCGATGTGGCAATGATCTTAAAGCCTAAATCAATAAAATCTTGTACTACAGGAACGATCGCACTTTTATCTCGTTCATTCATCGAGACAAAGACTGTCCCAGTTAAAGCTAAATCTACTCCTGCACCAATTTCGGCTTTAGCGAAGGCTTTACCAAAATCGCTATCAATCCCCATTACCTCGCCTGTGGAACGCATTTCAGGCCCTAAAAGGGTATCAGTACTGGGAAATTTATTAAAGGGTAATACTGCTTCTTTAACGGCAATATGCTTGGGGATAATTTCTGTAGTTACCCCCAAAGATTCTAGGCTTTTTCCAGACATGACTAAAGAGGCAATTTTAGCTAGGGGAACACCCGTTGCTTTGGAAACAAAAGGAACAGTACGAGAGGCACGAGGATTGGCTTCAATAATAAATACCTGCTCTCCTTGTACCGCATATTGAATATTCATTAAGCCGACTACTTTGAGTGCTTTGGCTAGTTTTTCAGTCCAGTCACGGATAATTGCGATCGCCGATTCAGGTAAAGAATTGTAAGGAATAGAACAAGCGGAGTCTCCTGAATGAATACCAGCCTGTTCGATATGTTCCATAATGCCACCAATTACTACTCTGCCACTATGGTCGCACAAGGCATCAACATCAACTTCGATCGCATTTTCTAAGAATTGATCAATTAAAATGGGATGGTCGGGTTCTACCTGCACGGCATAGGTCATATAGTGTTTGAGGTCGGCATCGGAATAGACAATTTGCATCGCTCGACCACCCAAAACATAGGACGGACGCACAACTACGGGATAAGAAATACGGTTAGCAATCTTAAGGGATTCTTCGTAACTACGAGCTAAACCATTAGGAGGCTGTTTAATCTCTAATTCACGTAATATTTGCTCAAATCTTTCGCGATCTTCGGCTGCATCAATGGAATCTGGTGATGTTCCCCAGATTTTAGTTTCTGTACCTTGGGTTTGGTCTAGATACTCTTGGAGAGGAATCGCTAACTTCAAGGGAGTTTGTCCCCCAAACTGGACGATAATTCCTGCGGGGTTTTCGGCTTCAATAATATTTAATACGTCTTCTTTAGTTAAGGGTTCAAAATAAAGGCGATCGCTGGTATCGTAATCGGTAGAAACGGTTTCAGGATTGGAGTTAACCATAATGGTTTCATATCCCGCAGCCGAGAGAGAAAAAGCTGCATGACAGCAGCAGTAGTCAAACTCAATCCCCTGTCCGATACGGTTAGGGCCACCGCCTAAAATCATCACCTTAGATTTATCAGTCGGTGTAATCTCCGATTCTCCCTCTTCATAGGTAGAGTAGTAATAGGGAGTAAAGGCTTCAAATTCGGCAGCACAGGTATCTACTAGCTTGTATACAGGTATGATCCCCAATTCTTTACGATATGCTCGCACTTCGTCCTCATTGGTTTTAGTCGCAAAAGCAATCTGGCGATCGCTATATCCCTGTTGTTTCACAAAGCGCATTTGTTCGGCAGAGATTTTGTTCAGCGCATGTCCCTTGAGAAACTTCTCCGTTAACAGTAATTCCTGCATTTTATCGAGAAACCACATATCGATCGCCGTGAGCTGATGGATTTCTTCGGGGGTCATTCCGAGCTTTAAACCCTGGTAAATACTAAAAATCCGCTCTGGGTTGGGAATCCTTAAACTAGAGCGCACCTGGGGAATTGAAGGTAAAATTTCTTGGCGATCGCAACCAAAGCCAGCACGACCAGTTTCTAGAGATCTTAGAGCTTTCTGGAACGATTCATTAAAGGTTCTACCAATTGCCATCGCTTCCCCCACCGACTTCATTTGGGTAGTTAAAATTGGCTCAGTCCCAGGGAATTTTTCAAAAGCAAAGCGCGGAATCTTGGTAACTACATAGTCAATAGTTGGTTCAAAAGAAGCAGGGGTTTTTTGCGTAATGTCATTATAAATTTCGTTGAGGCGATAACCCACCGCTAACTTAGCAGCAAATTTGGCAATGGGAAAACCTGTCGCTTTAGAAGCTAATGCCGAAGAACGAGATACGCGAGGATTCATTTCAATCACAATCACCTCACCATTAAGGGGATTAATCGCAAACTGAATATTAGAGCCACCAGTTTCCACGCCGATCTCGCGAATAATTGCTAAAGAATAGTCTCTTAATCGCTGATATTCCTTGTCCGTAAGGGTTTGCGCGGGAGCAACAGTAATAGAATCCCCTGTATGTATCCCCATCGGATCGATGTTTTCAATCGAACAGATAATTACTACGTTATCTGCCAGATCCCGCATGACTTCTAGTTCGTATTCTTTCCAACCCAGTAAAGACTTATCTACTAAAATCTGATTAACAGGTGAAGCGTCGATTCCTGATGCCGAAATTTTCTCGTATTCTTCCTGGTTGTAAGCAATACCACCTCCTGTACCACCCAAGGTAAAGGCAGGACGGATAATCAAAGGATAGCTACCGATTTCCTTGGCGATCGCTTTAGCTTCCTCTAAGTTATTAGCGATACCCGATGGACACATTGGTACGCCGATTTTCTCCATCGCTTGTTTAAATAAAAGACGGTCTTCCGCCTTTTCAATCGCAGGTAATTTTGCCCCAATTAGCTCCACCTCATACTTTTCTAGCACACCACTTTTTGCCAAGGACACTGCAATATTTAACGCAGTTTGCCCCCCCATCGTCGGTAACAAAGCATCTGGCTTTTCTTTGGCAATTACCTTTTCCACTATTTCTGGAGTTAAAGGTTCGATATAAGTACGGTTTGCCATTTCTGGGTCGGTCATAATCGAAGCAGGGTTAGAATTAACCAAAACTACCTCATACCCTTCTTCTCGTAATGCTTTACAGGCTTGGGTTCCTGAATAGTCAAACTCACAGGCTTGTCCAATCACAATTGGCCCTGAACCAAGAAGTAGAATTTTCTGGAGATCTTCACGACGGGGCATATTACTCTGTCTCTTGCCTAACTTATACTGCTAGCGTTTTATTGTATAGTTTCTTGGCCCCCGAAAACGTATCCCTTTTATCAATGATCAGTGAACATTGAACAATTGATAACGAAGTGCGACGCGGTTGCGAAGCAAGTCCGAAGGACTCAGCTAGTCCTTTAGGATATCATTTAGGATTAATCAGGTTTAAGACCTTTTTTCAATGAACATTGCTCATTGCTCATTGTGACGCGAAGGACGCGAGCTTGCGAGCTAATCCTTTAGGACTAATCCTTTAGGACTCATTGCTTACTGTTGAACTACATTTGAATAAATAGGTGTTCTACGTCTTTAAATCTAACCTGGTAGAAAATTAATCTAGGATTGATTTTGCATCTTTGCCGCCACCCAAACATATATCAAAATCATCTCAAATAATTTATGCTCAAAGACCATGATTCATCACTACTCACTGATTTCTCTCACAGTTTTTGGCTTTTACTTCGTTAAATTTTTTCTCGATACTAGTACCAACAAAAATGATGGGACATCTTGGCTAACATTAGTCCTAACTTTAATATTTTGGCCTGTTCTATTACCTATATCTGGTTGGGAGTTAACCAAAAAGTTTCTCCACAGCTAAATCGCCTTTCTATAGTTTTTCAATCAAGGCGATCGCCGTTAGCAACATACACACTTAATTATTCTTTGGCTCAGTAACCAATAACCATAACTACAAACATATTGTTGGTTAGTTGAAGATGTTGAATTACATCTTTAAGCTTTTAGTTTAATAGTGGAGTCGCTTTAAATGAGATCAAGTTAATCGCTGATTAATGTTAGCAACTTAATTCATGCTACATGCCATATACCGCCTCTTATAATTCTGAGCTAGATTTTGGGCATCATAAGATCATAGTCAACATCAGTCCGAAAACTTGATTCTTGCTAGTTTTAGATCTTTATGACCCACTTTCAAGCTGAAAAACATACTTTAATCATTGACAACATTCACAAACGCTCTACCATTGAACTCCAATCGGAGACATATTCTATTGGTCGCGATCCACAAAATTCAATTGTACTTAGTTCGACAAAAATATCTCGTTACCATGCAACTTTATTGCGAATAGCTATTTCAGGTACTGATAATTATCAATTTCGCATTATTGACGGGGATTTAAAAGGAAGGCGCAGCAGAAATGGTTTAGAAGTAAATACCAAGAAAAGTTTTTCTCACGATCTACAAAATGGAGATGTAATCTACTTTGGTGATAGCATTACCGCTACCTATCAAGTTACTGCCGAGGTGATTAAAACTGTAACAGCAAAAAAACCAGACCGACTTGAGCAATCTAGTTTTTTTGCTGACGAAATCGACGATTCTTTAGCTACCTGTTTTCTTGGTGATTCTAGCCAATCTAGTAATTCACACAAATCTCATCAGACTTCAAATATATCTTTAGAAGAACGTCAGGCATCAATTCAACAGTCTTTAGAGAGATTAGCCTCATTTCCTGAGCTATTTTCCAATCCGATTATCGAAATCGATCTCCAAGGCAAAATTACTTATCTCAATCCTGCTGCTCTCAAATGGTTTCCGACTTTAAGAAAAGATAAATTAGATCATCCAATTTTGGCAGGGGTAATTGCGCTGATTCAAGCTGAGTCGAAAGAATACACTATTCGAGAAATAACTATAGGAGAACAAGTATTTGAACAGTCAGTTCACTTAATTTCTGTCAATCGATTAGTTAGATGCTATGTCTCTGAAATTACTACACGTAAAGAGGCAGAAAATTTGCTCAAACAAGCTCATCATGAATTAGAACAGAGAGTCAAACAGCGAACAATAGAACTAGCTCACAGCAACGAAATATTAAAAGCAGAAATTGCCGAACGTAAACAGGCTGAACAAGAAATCCGTCTTTTGCAAACTATTACTCAAGCGATCACCGCAGCATCGAGCTTTGATGAAGCGATCGCCATTACTCTGCGTAAAGTATGCCAAACAGTTAACTGGAGTTTTGCAGAAGCTTGGATTCCTGATGAGGGGAAAAACATGCTTAAACTGAGTCCCTCTTGGTATGGCAATAATCAAAAATTAGCGGAGTTTAGAAAAGCCAGCCAACAAATTAATTTTCCGCGCAACATCGGTAAACCTGGCAGAGTTTGGGCAACTAAAAAACCTGAATGGACTGAAAATGTTTCTGTGCAAGTAAGCAAAATATTTCTGAGAAATAAATTTGCTCAAGTAGCAGGCTTAAAAACTTCTCTGGGAGTACCCATAATTGCTGGAGAAAAAGTTATTGCCGTGTTTGTTTTTTTTGATTTTTCCGCTAGTCCAGAAAACAGCCAAATAGTTGAATTAGTTAAATCCGTCGCTGCTCAATTAGGCTTAATCATAGAGCGAAAAAGAGCCGAGGATGCTCTGCATTCGAGCATGGCAACTAACAAGGCTATGTTTAATGCCATCCCAGACTTAATCTTGCGCATCAATCGCCAGGGGAATTTTGTTAATTTTAAAGCTGCTAAAGAAAAAAACTTACTCACTCGCGATCGGACTTTTTTAGGCAAGCATCTCAAAGAGGTATTTCCTGAAGACATCTCTGGGCCGATTGAGCGGGGAATCGAAAAGGCTCTTGCGACTGGGGAACTGCAAATTTTAGAATGCCAAGTCTCTACTGATGAAGAAATTTATAGCTACGAAGTGCGTCTTGCTAATAGCGATGTTGATGAGGTAATGGCAATCATCCGCGATATTACTGAGCGCAAACGAGCAGAAGAAGATGTTCGTCGCACTCTAGAACAGGAAAAAAAGCTGGCTGAATTGAAAAGTCGCTTTGTCACGATGGCATCCCATGAATTCCGCACTCCCTTAGCCTCAATTTTGTCTTCTGCTGAATTGTTGGAGCATTATAGTCATAAGTGGAGTGAAGAGAAAAAACTCAGCCACCTCTATCGGATTCAAACTTCAGTCAAGCATATGACTGAATTACTTAATGATGTTCTTTTATTAGGTAAAGCAGAGGCAGGAAAACTCCAGCTAAACCCGACTAAATTTAATTTGTTTCAATATTGCCAACAGTTAGTGGAAGAAATCGATCTCACTACGACAACTCACCAGATCGTTTTTCAAGCGCACAATAGATGTGAACCGCAGAGTGAGCCTGCCGAAAATGAAGGTTATCTAGTATGTTTAGATGAAAAAATTCTCAGACATATTTTGACTAATCTACTCTCTAATGCCGTTAAATATTCTCCTCAAGGCGATCGCGTTGATTTTAATCTTGTGTGTCAATCAGAACAGGCAGTTTTTCGGGTTCGTGACTATGGTATTGGTATTCCTTTAGAAGATCGCGCACAGTTGTTCGACTCTTTTCATCGAGCTACTAACACAGGGTCAATTCCTGGTACTGGACTGGGTTTATCAATCGTTAAACGCTCAGTAGATTTGCATCAAGGCAGCATCTCAGTTGATAGCCAGCTTGGAGAAGGTACTACTTTTATGGTTATTCTTCCTTACTTTAAAGATTGAATAAAAGAAGCAATTAAACATCTATCTTTAGATATATTTTTATTTAATTCGAGCTTTAAAACTCAATATTTCTAATTAAAAATATATAGTACTCAATCTATTTATCCGTTATATTTCTGAGGTTTTTTTGACTAAATAAAAGTAAATTGATAACTAGATCAAAAGCACAATGATTAGTTTTGATTGTTACTGATAAAATTAAGCGATTTTTTAACTATTTGTAATTTTTTTATTAAATAAATACCATGACCAAAGTTTTAGTTATTGAAGATGAATTGTTTATCCGCGAAAATATTGTCGATTGTCTAGAAGCAGAAGATTTTGAAGTGTTTAGCACTGAAAATGGGATTTTGGCAATTTTGTGGGCGCAAGAAAATATTCCTGACTTAGTTATTTCTGATGTCATGATGCCAGAAATAAGTGGGCATGAAATTTTGGCCGAAATGCGAGATATACCTGAAACAGAGCTAATTCCCTTTGTTTTTTTGACAGCCATGGCAGACAAAGATGATATTAGGCATGGCATGGAGCTAGGTGCAGATGATTATTTGACTAAGCCATTTACTAGAGATGAGTTGTTAAATGCAATTACTTCTCGTTTATTAAAGCAGGCAAAGCTCATGAAACAATATCACGATGAGCAGCAAAAAACTAAAATCCTAGAGCAAAAAATTAAAGAGCTAGAAGAACTACAAATTAAAGATAAGCTGTCTCACGAATATGAACAGGCTTTGCTGAAAATAAATACAGCAATTAACTTAGTAAAAAAAATTCAGCCCAAACCAGAAGAGAGTTCAACCGTTAGCTTAACCCAACGTAATCTCCAAACCATTAGAGAGACTTGTACAGCGGAAATTGCTATGATCAGACAACTTCCTCATCTGGAAGCTCAACTATGTTCTAAAAATAAAATGCTTTCATTAATTTTACAAAGTTAATTATTTACGCCTGATGTGAATTAGCGGTGAGATCACGTTACACCGCCTAGTTTGGTGCAAACAAAGGTTTTAGCCGCATGTAATGCTCACCAAGACACTTTGTTCTAGTTTACTAGTTTTTCCTAAAGGACTTGTCTCGCATAGTTGGAGATACCGCTTCGCATATAGCTCTTAGCTCTTAGCTTTAAATAAAAGTATGGAACTTAAGTTTTTCAACTATACAGAAAAATTAGATAATAAAATCATTATCTAAAAGATTTTAAGTTTTTTAAATTCATATTAGAAGCTATATTTATTGGTTTGCTAATTCTGTCAAGATTTACAGCTATTTAACCATATTCAAAGCAACCAAATCTTCGACCTGCTTAATATTATTATCTCCTGCCAAATAGCCAATCCCACGATGTAAATGGAGAGTAAACTGCTCTTTTAAAGTATCTTGTTCTGTTCCCAGTCCATCTTGAGTACATCTTTGCTTCAAAGCAATTAATAGTATATCGGCGATCTCTCCGCCAAAAACATTCCAAGCTATTTCTACTTTACTATCAGTTTTAATTGGTACGGGAGAAGGGATGCTAGGTTCTGCTAGGGAACGACAAAAAGCCCAGCGACAAAGAATATTCCACTGCTTAATTCTGGTATTGCGCTTAAGTTTGACCAGCTGATCTTCGGCTGTCCTAGAAATGCGAACTCGTTCTAGAGGATTATCCATTGATTAATTACTAATTACTAATTACTGATTATTTGCGAAGCTTATCCTTTAGGACTAATTACTGCTCATTGTTCACTGTTCACTGTTCATTGCTGACTGCGGGGATCTAGGGCATCTCTTAAACCATCTCCTAAAAGATTAAAGGCTAAGACGGTCAAAATGATTAGTAATGCAGGGGGAATAATTAACCAAGGTTGCAATACCAAGATCGAGGCATTAGTGGCAGATGATAATAGATTACCCCAGCTAGGATCTTTGGCTTGAATACCTAAGCCAATCAAGCTCAAAACTGATTCAGCAATAATAAAGCCTGGGACAGCTAAAGTAGCGGAAATAATGATATAAGTAGCTGTCTGAGGTAAAATATGACGCACGATAATATAAAGCGGATTTGCACCCATGGCATTAGCAGCCTGAACAAATTCTTGCTCCTTAATTGATAAAACTTGCCCCCTCACTACTCGCGCTAATCCTGCCCAACTAATTAAAGAAGTGATTAGAACAATGATCAGGAAAGTTTGAGCGCTACTTAAGCCATCGGGAATCACTGAAGCTAAGGCAATTAGTAAATAGATTCCTGGTATAGTCATCAAAACTTCCACCAGGCGCATGATTACAGCATCGATTGTACCGCCAAAGTAGCCAGAAATTCCTCCTGCCAACATACCTAGAGGATAGGAAACAGCTATTCCTGCAAGTCCAATAAATAGGCTAATTCTGCCACCAAACAACAGGCGACTGAATAAATCTCTACCTTGTTCGTCCGTACCCAGGATATTAATTTGAGCTTTACCTACTGTGCCAAATAAATGCCTATTTAAGGGAATACCAGGAAAAATAGTGACCGACTCAAAGCTAGGGGGTATGGGTAAAGATATTTTAAATAAATTATAGGGCGTACCTTTAACGAAAAGATTAATAGGGTTAGGGCGATCGCGATCGATAATTAATAAGCGATCGCCTGTATTTATATCTGTCTTTCCCTGAGTTGTTGGATAAACAAATGGTGTGGTTAACTTACCTGTCTCATCGCGCCAATGAATTGCCGTTGGTGGCAATAAAGATCCATCATCTTGAGAAGTATAGGGAGAGTATGGGGCAATAAAATCGGCAAAAATAACCACAAGATAAAAAGTAATCAGGATCGATGCACCAATCTGTGCCAAAGTATTATGCTTGAGTTTCTGCCACCAGTTCATAAATCAGTTACCAGTTGTTGGTTAGTTGAATGATGTTCAATTATAGCCGTACAAAATTATAGCGATCGCCAAATATGGCAATATTTTTACAACCATTGGTGACAATTATTTCCATAGACATGTCTAAAAAGAGTAGTAATACATACATCTTCTAGTTTCTTTACTTCCCAAACGTTAGGAATTAAACCCAAATCAGACTCAACCATTTTCACGCGATCGCAACCTGGAAAACGGAATTTAACAAACCACTCTTGGTAGATAGTTTGCGCCATTGATTCTAATATTTTTATGGCGTTTTATAACTAACTTCCTCTAGCCTGACGTAGTTTATTTCTCAATCTGGCAACTACAGTTTCCCCATCAACGCCTTAACCTCTATCTAAGGATTCAATACCTTCTTCTATCTTTGCTCTAGTTTCTGTCAGCCATTCGTCATATTCAGACTGTAATCGTTCAAAAACCAAAAACATTTTATTCATCACTTCTTCAGGAGAATTATATTTACCATTGGCTACCTGCGCCTCGATAAACTTTTCCTGTTCTGGTTTTAATTGAATTGTCATAACCTTATCCTCATAATCACCAGGGCTATTTCGTTCTAACTGTAGTGAACCAAGAAATAAATATTCTTGGCTGAAAATTAAAGTCCGTTTAAACGGACTTAATGTACTTAGACAGAGAATTTATTCTCTGGATATATGAAAATGAAATAGCCCTGTTTAATCACTTGATGATTTATTTATCCCTTTGTGAATATCTTCGTAAGAACTATTACCTTCTCTGATATCTCCAGATAAACTAAACCATTTACGGCTATGACACCAGATATTTCAACGAACTTTGGAAACTTCAATCATTTATTGGGTCTTGCACACTTTTGGTGAAACTCAAGACGAGCGATCGCTAAAACTATCTTCAACATCAATGATGTTTTTGCGACAAGCATTTTATGAGTAAATAGTAGAGAAACAAAAAAAGTCCTTATTTATGTCCGAAATCCAACCCTGTGATAATTCTTCCTTGCTACTACAACATTTACTGCCCGATTTTTTTCTCTTTCACTAATTTCTTGGTCAATTAGTGAAAGAGAAAATCAGCTAACAATACAGGTCAAAACTCAGAATATACAAGCAGTTTGTCCGATTTGTAGCTCAACAAGCTCTAAAGTTCATAGCAATTATCAGCGATCGCGTCTTGATGCAGTCGCTCATGGGGGAAACCCCCAAGACCGCGCTGCATCGCTACTGGATGTATCTTGGGGGAACTATCAAGTCTGCTTAAAACTTTCAACTCAGAAATTATTCTGCTCGAACTCAAATTGTGAGCGTCGAATTTTTACAATTAGATTGCCCGAAATAGCTGCACCTTGGGCAAGACGAACACAACCAAATAAATTAGCTGAATGGTTGGAAAAAGCCGAATCGAGTAAAATCAGAGCCATTACTGGTTTTGCCCCCAAACTGAAAGACGATTTAGATGCAGTCAGGAACGGAGTGACTTATCAGTGGAGTAATGGGCAAGTTGAAGGCCAAGTTAATCGACTCAAGATGCTCAAACGTCAAATGTATGGTCGTGCCAGTCACGAACTACTCAAGAGAAGATTTTTGTGTCCTGTTTAGTAATCGGCGATCGCCCGTCTTGAGTTTCACCAAAAGTGTGCAAGACCCAACGCTCACCTTAACAGGGGTAGAGCTTAGAGCTTAGAGCTTACAGCTTTATTAATGAAACTCACGATCCCAAATGCCGACATAGATACGTTCTTCGGGATTTTGCTGTATCACCCCTTCGATATTATTATTGATTTTGAAGTCATGGCGATCGCTAATTTTAAAATATATTTGATTGAGATAACGGTCAATTTCTGGCGAATACTTATCCTGCATTAATTGCTGCACATGTTGTTTAATTGTCTTTAGCTCGACTGAATTATCAAAGCCAATCTCCGCCTGACGAACTCTACCAGTTTTAGCATCGGTTAAATAGCCTAAAGTAATTTTCTTGGAGATGGTATTCTCATACAGTAAAGCTCTGCTGTTGGGCCAATATCCGCTACTATTTTTGCTTGGCTTTCCTAGTAACTGGACAATACTTTGCTGAGTCATTCCCAGAGGAGAAGCGGGAATTTTCACCGTAGTTTTGGGCTGGGGAGTCGGGGATATTAAACTGGAATCTAGCGTATCCGTCACTAAATCGTCTCGATCGTTAAGATACTGCTCGGTATCTTTTTTCGCAACCTGAGTAAAATCTGTATTTACAAGAATTAAAGTAAAAGCTAGAGTTGCCAAAGTCGCAACAGATAAGAGGGAAAAAAGTTTAGTTTCTGGAGTGAGCTTTAATTTTGGGGGTGGTGGCTTAATTACAGGCATAGCCAAATTGATCGGCGGAGAGTTTAAGGCTTTAAGCATCTCTTCAGCAGAAAAATAGCGATCGCTCATTTGAGGGCAAATAGCTCGCTCGATTACCCTAACTAGATGAATCTTCAGGTTGGGAATTTCTCGATGCCATAGTAGTTTTTTGGTTTGTGGATCTGTAGCAAATTCTGCTGGATTTTTACCCGTTAAGAGATAAATAGCTGTTAAACCCAAACTATAAAGATCGCTGGCAAAAACTGATTTTCCCTGTTGTTGTTCTGGAGGAATATAGTCTCGTCGATAAGCCACAACTGGACTAAATTGCGGATAGTGATTCAGACGGGAATGTAAACTGCTTGGCAAAAGCGATCGTTGCTTCTCTTCAATTTTTGCTTCTAAATCTTTTACCCCACCAAAATAAATTGGCACTGGCAAAAAGCTGTTGGGAGATCTAGAGAACCAATGATCTCGACGCAAGATAATTGTACTAGGCTTTAAATGCCGATAAATAATACCATAGCTATGAATATATTGTAGAAAGGATAAAACACTGTGCAAGATCGCTTCTACTTCTTCTGTTGACAATGTTCCTTGTTGCTCAACTCGTTGTTTGAGAGTTAAACCAGCAATCCACTCGCGAACTAAGTAAAAGTCCTCTCCATCCATGAAATATTCATACAACCGAGGTATTTGACGATTTTTACCACTAAGAAGCTTTAACGTTTTGGCTTCTTGATAAAACAAACGTCTAATATTTTCTGCTTCAGGATTGCCCAAAATCGGACGAAACTTTTTGATAATATAGCGACGGCGATGATAAAACCTGCTATTGTCTGTAGCTAAAAAGGTTTCACTAAAGGCATTGCGAGCCAAAGTTTTTAAGATGCGATATTTATCCTGAATTAATTTACCTTTCATCAAGGCACATGACATGTTGCTACATAATGATTAAAGTGTAATAAATTTGAGTCAACAAATCTACTCCACAAATTAATTAATCAGTCACTATAATTCGATAACCTGCATCATATTCTTGCTGGTTGAGTAAATCTCCATATTTCTCTAGCCAAAAGCCACTGTTGAGATCTGCTTTTAATTGTTTTAAACCCATTTCCAATTCGTTTGAAGGCATTTTAGCAAAACTAGAAATGCCCCGACGAACTTGCTCATCTAAATAAATTTCAGGTTTACACCAGCCAGATGCCGCAAACAAATCACTTAAATTATTAGGTAATAAGAACGGAACTATAGCTGTTTCTCTATGAGTAATTTGGTAAATTAAGTGAGCTATCTTTTGAATGCTGGGAAAAGTAGCTAGAGTGTCTCGAATAAAATAAGGAAAATAATCTGTTAACCAAAAATCGGCAATTTTCGCTTGTTCAAAGGCAAAAATGACGATCTTTCGCGATTTAGTAATACGACTAATTTCTCTCAACCCTGCATCTAAATCGTTAAAGTGATGTAGTGCTAGCATTACCACCGCACCATCTACAGTATGATCGGCTAAAGGAATTTGCTCGGCACTGGCAGTTATCCAACTAACATTAGGATGGGGGTTTTGTTGACGCTGCATCAGTTCTGAAGGCTCGATCGCGATTACCTGATATCCTTGTTGAGCGAGCGCATTACTATAGTTTCCTGTCCCCGCACCAATATCTGCGATCGTGCTACCTGTCGGTAAATCAAGCAAACTGATTAATTTAGCGACGATTCTCTCGTCTGCTTGGCGGGTAGCATTATAATCTTCGCCAATGGAATTATATAAAGTCATGGTTATTTAGAGTGCGATCGCTAACTTACCTAAAAAAGCTGTTAGCTGTTAGCTTTTAGCTTTGAGCTTCAGAAGATTACTTAAGTAAATAGCTTATAGCCAGGGCTACTTCATGCTGAAAAGTGACGAAATATGCTGTAAATTAAATTAGAGCTCTTTTTTGCTTGAGCCATATTGTTAAAATTATTGAAATCAGCCTTTTAATAAAAATTAAGTACGTCTAATGTAAATTATTAAAACTTGCTTTTAGGATAGCTCGTGCTGGAAAAACCCTATTTTTTCGACTTGTGAGCGAATAAATACGCTGACTAAACTTACTTATGTGAGGAGTTTTCCAAAGCTAAAAGCTAAAAGCTAAAAGCTAAGAGCTAAGAGCTAGTAAATTGGAACGAAGGTAATTTACATTAAGCGTTAAGTATTAAATTTCTGGCAATTGAGCAAATCTTATGAAGACGTTGCAAAGTGATTACAACATTTTGATTGTTAACGACTCCTTGCTGGAACGAACAACTTTGCGGTGTTATTTACAACAGGAAACAAATTTTGCCTACACTGTCTGGGAGGCAGAGTCAACAGAGGAAGCATGGCAGCTATGCGACAGCCAACTACCCGATGGCATTGTCCTAGATTATTTGCTGCGCGATCGAGATGGATTAGAGTTTCTGGTTGAATTGAAAACTAGTATTGGTGAAAACTGTCCGCCTGTAATTATGGTCAACGATCGCGGTTATGAAGCGATCGCCATTCAGGCATTCAAAGCGGGTGTTGAAGATTATCTGATTAAGCAAGAGATTACCTCAGAAAGTCTCAGATGTATAACTAGAGCTGCGATCGAGAATTTTCGGCTACGTCAGAAGTTGCGTCAGAGTGAGGAACGCTTTCGTACTTCAATCGAAAATATGCTCGATTGTTTTGGTATCTATACTGCAATTCGCGATCGCGATACTGGTGCAATTATCGACTTTAAGATCGAATATCTTAATGCACCTGCACTGGAAAGTAACCGCATGACGGTTGACGATATCGGGAAGCCATTGTGCGAATTGTTACCTGCCCATCGCGAATGTGGATTATTTGCCGAATATTGCCATGTGGTTGAGACTGGAAAACCACTGGTTAAAGACTGTCTCATCTATGCGGATCGCTTCGGCGAACAAGATCTGACTAGAGCTTACAGCGTGCAGGTACGTAAGCTTAATGATGGTTTTGTCGCATCGTGGCGCGACATTACTGAGGAAAAACAGCGTGAAATCTTACTACAACAAAGCGAAGAACGCTATCGAGAAATCATTGACCAGCAAACCGAGCTAATTTGCCGATTTTCCCCCGACTTGACGCTGACGTTTGTGAATCAAGCATATAGTCGCTATTTTGACTCTACACCCGAGCAACTAATTGGTCAAAATTTTCTTAACTTAATTCCCGAAAGCGATCGCTCTTCGGTACAACAGCAGATTACTAACCTAGGTAGGGCAACGCCAGAGAATGCGGTGCTTAGTCACGAACATCCAGTTCTTAAGCCAAATGGCGAAATAGGCATTCAGCAGTGGATGAATCGCGCCATTTTTGCTCAAAATGGTCAGTTAATTGAATTTCAGGCGGTAGGACGAGATATTAGCGATCGCGCCTTAGCTGAATCCGCTCTGCGTCAAAGTGAAGCCTTTAATCGACAGATTCTCGAAACTATCCCAGACTGCATCAAGGTTTTAGATCTTGAAGGTAAGATACTTTACCTAAATTCTTTCGGTCAGGATCTGCTCGGTTTGCATGATACAAATTACCTTAATGTCAGGTTGGTCGAGCTTTGGCAAAAAGGCGATCGCACTCAGTTAGAACAGGCGATCGATCTTGCCCTCTCAGGTGAAATTAGTAAATTTGAGGGATATTGTCCACTTAAAAACGGAACGCCAAAATGGTGGGAAGTGGTCCTCACGCCAAGGTTTGATGACAACGGACAAGTTGAACAATTGTTGTCAGTTTCACGAGATATTAGCGATCGCAAACAGATGGAAGCATCATCTCAGCAGCAACTCGCCCAAATTGAAGCAATTTATGCCACTGCACCGATTGGACTGTGTTTTTTAGATCGAGAGCGGCGATTTATACAGTTAAACGAGCGATTGGCGGAAATCAATGGCTTACCTGTATCTGAGCATTTGGGAAAAACCATACGGGAGATTGTACCCGAACTAGCAGATATTCAAGAATCAATCTTCGAGCAAGTTTTTCAAACAGGGCTGCCGATTTTAGATGTGGAAGTTCGGGGAACAACCCCTGCTCAACCACAAGTCGAACGTCATTGGTTGGCCAGCTATTACCCGTTAAAGACAGCAGATGAACAGGTACTTGGTATCAATATTACTGTGCTGGAGATTACTGAACGCAAGCAAGCCGAACAAGAACGCGAGCGACTGTTGACAGAAGCACAAACCGCTCGGACGCTAGCCGAAGCAGCTAATCGCAGTAAAGATGAATTCGTGGCTGTGGTTGCTCATGAATTGCGATCGCCGATTAATTCTGTGGCAGGTTGGGCGCAACTGTTACGGATGCGTAAATTCGATCCAGCCAATGTCGATCGTGCCTTAGAGGCGATCGAGCGCGGAACTCAGACTCAAGTGCAACTGATCGAAGACTTGCTCGACATTTCCCGCATGGCAAGTGGTAAACTGCACTTAACCCTTGCACCTGTTAATTTGGCAATGATCGTGGGCGGGGCAATCAGTCTCATGCGTCCGATGGCAGAGGCGAAACAAATTCATCTAGATAGCCGATTAACCGCGCTCGCTCAAGTTTCTGGCGATCTCAACCGCTTACAGCAAATTGTGGTCAACTTGCTTACCAATGCGCTCAAATTCACGCCAGAAGAGGGACGAGTTACCATTACCTTAAAGCAAGTCGCACAGCAGGCACAAATTCAAGTAAGAGATACGGGAAAAGGAATCAGTCCCGAAATTTTGCCGAGTATATTCGAGCGGTTTCAGCAGGGACAGAAAAATTCAGGCTCTAAAGACGGATTGGGTTTGGGACTGGCGATTGTTAAAAATCTGGTTGAAATGCACGACGGAACAATTACCGCAGATAGTCCTGGGATCGGACAGGGGGCGACATTTACTGTCTATTTACCATTACTAGAATCAGCAGCCGCTAACATCGAAGAAGTCGCGATCGCTCCCGAATCAGTATCTTTAGCGGGAATTTCCATACTTGCTGTCGATGATGAACCAGATTCACTGGAACTGCTTAAGTTTATTCTAGAAGAGGCTGGAGCAGAAGTTCAGACTGCGCCCAGTGGCTCAACTGCCCTAGAGATCTTATCTCAGTTCAATCCTAGTCTAATAGTTAGTGATATTGCCATGCCAGATATCAATGGTTATCAATTACTACAAAAAATCAGAACCCGTTATCCTGAGCGCCAGATTCCTGCGATCGCACTTACTGCTTATGCCAGTTCAAGCGATCGCGATTATGCCCTGAGAATTGGATTTGAGAAATACTTTTCTAAGCCGATCGAGCCAGAGGTTTTAATGCGCACAATTGTTAGTTTGATTAAGGATCAGAAGACTTGAGTACAGGCTAATTTAGATATTATGTAATTTAAACGCAATAACCCATTACCCATTACCCATTACCCATTACCCATTACCCATTACCTATTTACTTCGATCGATCGCGGAACGCAGTTGAGATAGAGTCGGCATTGCTCACCCTGTCTACTTCTTAATCCCTAAACCCTAATGTTGAAAATACCAAAAAAGTTATTATTAACGGCTCGAATCGCAGGTATCATCGTCACTCTGGTGGGATGTCTGGTTTTGATTGGTGGTTGGGGCATGAATATCACTGTGTTCAAAAGCATTCCTGGAGATACAGCTAGTATGAAAGCTAATGCTGCCTTGTGTTTTATTTTGGCGGGGGTGTCTTTAGGATGGCAAACGCAGCAAAGGCGAAGTTATCGAGTGGCAAAAGGCTTGGCGATCGCGGTTAGTGCGATCGCTATACTTACCCTGAGTCAATATCTCTTGGGCTGGAATTTAGGAATTGACCAGCTACTCTTTCAAGAGTTGCCAGGTGATCCGACAATCGATTACCCAGGTCGCATGGGAGAAAATACAGCACTCAATTTTGCCCTAGTAGGACTAGCACTTTATTTGCTGAGACAAAGAACACGCCGTAGCGATCGCCTTGCCCAAACTGCCACAATCTGCGCTACTGTGGTCGCACTTTTGGCTCTTATCGGTCATGTTTACAACGTGCAAATCTTTTATCGATTTATCTTCTACTCCTCTTCAATGGCTTTGCATACTTGCCTAACTTTTCTAGTTTTGTGTATAGGTATTTTATCGACACAAGCTAATCGTGGTTTTATGCGGCCGCTGACGAGTAATATGGCAGGGGGGATTGTAGCTGGGCGGTTAATTTTAATAGCGCTCGCAATTCCGTTTATTTTGGGTTGGTTAATTTTACAAGGACTGCGGGCTAACCTTTACGATCCTGCCTTTAGCCTGGGTCTGTTGGTGGTTTTACTCATTTTCACCCTAGTTTTGCTAATCTGGAAAAATGCTCAGCGGCTTAATCAGCTAGATTACGATCGCAACCGATCGTCCGATCGGTTGCGATCGAGCGAAGAACGGTATCGCAACATTTTTGAATCGGTTGGTGTTTCTATTTGGTTAGAAGATTTTTCTGAAGTTAAAGCAGCGATCGACCGACTCAAAGCATCAGACGTTAGGGATTTTCGGGCTTATTTTGCCGAGCATCCCGAATTTGTGCAGTGGGCGATTGGTGCTATCCGTATTCTCGACGTGAACAACATCGCCTTACAATTGACTGGCGCAACAGACAAAGCGCAATTATTGACATCGCTACAGGAAATTTTTCTACCCGAAACTATCCCAGTATTTATTGACGAACTTTTGGCGATCGCTGAGGGCAAAACTTTCTTTCAGTCTGAGACATTGGTGAGAACTATACAAGGGGAAAAGTTATATGTGTTGTTTAGTATCACCTTCCCTCCGCCTAGCGAACCCTACGATCGCGTTCTGGTCACTTGGTCAGATATTAGCGATCGCAAACAAGCCCAATTCAATGAGCAATTCCTCAAAGAACTAGATCTGCGTTTACGTCAACTCGATCATGCTGAAGCAATGGTGTGGGAAGCAGTAAGCAGCCTGGGTGAATATTTAAACGTCGATCGCTGTTTTTGGCACGAAATAGACTGGGAAAATCATGTAGCAATAATCGAACGCAACTGGAGGCGGGGAGAAGATGTTTGCGATTTAGCGGGAATGTACCCTCTGGAAAACTTTTTTACTGCTGAACAGTTCGATCGTCTCGCTGCGGGACAGCCGATCGTTGTTTCTGATGTTACGACTCATCCCGATACCGCGCCCTATGCTCAAAGCTACCGGCCTTTAGCTGTAGCTGCATTTGTTGCTACTCCTTGTATTCAATTGGGGCAGTGGGTTGCTAATCTTTCAATTAATTGCACAACAGCGCGTAATTGGCGAGAAGATGAAGTAAAACTACTGCAAGAAACTGTGGCTCGTCTCTGGTCGATCATCGAGCAAATGCGAGCAGTACAAGCATTGCGCGAAAGCGAGTATCAGTACCGCACATTATTTGAAACCATCGATCAAGGTTTCTGCGTTTGCCAAATGTTGTTTGACGAGAATGGTAAACCTAGTGATTATCGTTTCCTTGAAGTCAACTCAGTATTTGAACAAATGACTGGACTTAAGCAAGCGACGGGTAAAACAGCGCGGGAACTCGTGCCAAATCTCGAAGACTTTTGGATTCAGACTTATGGCACAGTCGTGCTGACAGGTGAACCCATTCGACTTGAGAATCAATCTAAAGCTATGAATCGGTGGTTTACTGTTAATGCCTTCCGCTTTGATGAGACGCAAAGCGACAAGTTTGCAGTCTTGTTCGCCAACATCACTGCGCGTAAACAAGCCGAAGCAGATTTAAAAGAACGCAACGACCACATTCAAATCTTATATGAAACCAGTCGTGATTTACTCTCAACCTACCAACCCCTTACTTTAATAGATGCTTTATTTACCAAACTAAAACCTTTAATTGGGCTAGATATTTACATTAACTATATTCTTGATGAAGAACAGCAAAAGTTACACCTGATCTTTCATGGTGGTATTTCCGATGAGATGGTTCAATCAATCGAATGGTTAGAGATAGGTCAAGCCGTTTGTGGCACAGTTGCCCAACAACGATGTCAAATCGTGCAACCAAATCTACAGCAATCGACCGATCCCAAAACAGAATTAGTGCGATCGCTCGGTTTAACCACCTATTCCTGTCAACCTTTAATATCTGGTGGAAAATTCTTCGGCACATTAAGTTTTGGTAGTCGCACGCGCACGGATTTTACTCCAGCAGAAAAAAAATTATTTCAAGCAATTTGCGATCGCCTGGCGATCGCGCTAGAGCGAACAGAAATATTATCTTCCTTGCAACAACAGACTGAAGAATTAACACGGGCTAATCGTCTCAAAGATGAATTCCTGGCAGCGTTATCTCACGAATTGCGAACTCCCCTCAATCCAATTATGGGTTGGACAAAACTACTGCAAACTCAGAAGCTAACACTTCCTAAAACCCAGGAAGCACTATCGACGATTGAACGTAATGTCATACAACAAATTGCTTTGGTGGAAGATTTACTCGATGTTTCTCGCGTCGTGCAAGGACAATTTAAATTAACATCTCAACCCGTTGACTTAGCGCCGATTCTTAATGCTGCCAGTGATAGTGTTCGCTTTGCAGCGATCGCCAAGTCGATTACTCTAGAGTTGCACTACCCTGCTGATTCAATCAGCCAAGTCATGGGGGATGAACTTCGACTACAACAAGTTTTTTGGAATCTGCTCTCCAACGCCATTAAGTTTACCCCCGATAATGGACGTGTAGACGTGTGGTTAGAACAAGTTCAAAACAATGCCCAAATTCGTATTACAGATACAGGTATTGGCATTGCTGCTGAATTTCTGCCCTACGTTTTCGACCGTTTTCGACAAGCGGATGGTAGTTCTACTCGTCGGTACGGCGGTTTAGGTTTGGGATTGGCACTCGTCAAACATTTAGTTGAATTGCACGGTGGTACGGTGTCAGCCGAAAGTCTCGGTGAAGGAAGGGGTGCAACATTTAAGGTCAACCTGCCACTGTTAAAATCAGTATCGTCTAATCCAGCCACAAGTAACTCACAACAGCTACAAACTGAATTATCCTCTGCTACTTCAGAATCTTTAAGGGGAATTCGAGTGTTAGTTGTTGATGATGAGCCAGACAATCTCGATCTATTAGATTTTGTTTTAAAACAAGAAGGAGCGATCGTCACAACCGTTAATTGCGCAACAGAAGCACTAACGATTATCGCCGAAAACCCTCCCGATATTTTAATCAGCGATATTGGAATGCCAAACATGGACGGCTACGAACTTTTACGACAAGTCAGAGCATTGCCTAGCCAGCAAAATAAACCCATCAAAGCGATCGCCCTAACGGCTTTTGCTCAACAGGAAGATCGAGAACGGATGCTCAAAGCAGGTTTTCAGGCTTATCTCTCTAAACCTTGCAATCTAGTTGATTTGATTGCAGCGATCGCTCTTGAAGTCGGTAGGAAGTAGGAAATAGCGCGAAATTCCGTTGCCCTAAAGGACTAGCCCTAAAGGATTAGCTCGCAAGCTCGCGTCCTTCGCGTCGCGCGGGTTTCCCGCGTTGCCCTAAAGGGTATATCCGTAGGTGTATCCTTTAGGACACCTTCGGATAAGGAAATTTCGTAAGACGGAAATAGGAAATAAGAAGTCCTCTAAAGTCATGACTATCTAGAGTGTGATCGCGATGCGATTATATTATATTGTCTGACCGAAAAATGATCGCGATCGCATCCACCTTTTTAAGCAGATTTTCTAGCCGAAATCTGCTGCGGTTATGTTTGTGTCGGCAATATTTACGAGCAAACCAATCACATCATTATTTGTATTCAGAATTTCCGTATCTCCAGCGTTATCCTGAATAGTTAAGTCAGCAAAGGTTAAACCACTCCCTAAAGTAATTTTGTCTGCACCATCTACAAAATCCTGGATGTTACTTGAACCACCATTGATTAAGACAAATGTGTCATCATTTGCACCACCAAATACTATATTGTTACCAGTACCTCCCTCAATTCGATCTGCACTAGCGCCACCTTGAAGAACATCATCACCTGCCGATCCTGTTAAAGTGTCATTGCCATTACCGCCGAATAAAGTATCATTAGCTGACTCGCCGAGTAGTCGATCTTTATCATCACCCCCGATCAGTTGATCGTTACCCGATCCTCCTCTGAGGGTATCATTATCTTCACCACCATCTAAGAGATCATTTTCGGTACCTCCAATTATAGTGTCCATATCATCGTTACCAAACAAAGCATCTGACCCCGCGTTGCCCTGAATACTATCATCTCCATCCGAAGCAAACAGAAAATCATCATTTGCAGCACCACGAATCGTATCTTCGCCTTCCGTTCCTTCAAAAAAGTCGTTTGCAGGAGTTCCAAAAATATTAGCCATGATTTTAATTTAAATCGTTATTCTGGTATGCAATTTCAGACTAGTCACAAAGGCAAAATTTCGCTTGCAAGTTTTAATCTTCGATACAAATCGTTAACCACTTCAGCTTACTGAATTATTCTGATTCACTGTCAAAAGCCATGTCCGTAAAACCTCGGCTACACTCCAGGCTTGAGCAAAGCAACCTCTAGGAGTAAAAGGTACATCACCATCAAAAATTTCGCTAATGTTGCCAACACAGCCAGTATTAAGATGATCGGCCATCGGCTCAATAAAACTGCGAGCTAGTTGGGGATCTTGATATACCTGTAAATGAGCTTGAACATAATGACCAATCAGCCAGCCCCAAGTAGTACCCCGATGATAGCTAGCGTCTCGTTGTAATCGATCGCCTCCATAGATGCCAAGGTAATTTTTGTCCCCAGGATCTAGCGATCGCAAGCCAAAGGAAGTTAGTAATTTTTGTCCGACTCGATCTACTACCATTTGCTGTTGCTTTGGTTGTAGGGGCGTTTGTGTAGGGGCGGTTCGCGAACCGCCCCGATTGGGTAATGACACCGCAAAAATTTGATTGGGGCGAAAACTGGCATCGTTACCATCAGGAGAATCAATTACGTCATAGCAATAGCCACCCTCTGCGTACCAAAATTTAGCGAAGTGCGATCGCGTCTTGTCAGCCAGTTTTTGATACTCGCCATCAGGTTGCTCTAACACTTGAGCAAAATACACCATACAGCTTAAAGCGTTATACCACAAAGCGTTGATTTCAATCGGCTTGCCAATTCTGGGGGTAACGACCCAATTTTCTACCTTTGCATCCATCCAAGTAAGCTGTACTCCTGTCTCTCCCGCATAAATTAGACCATCATCGTCCAGATGGATGTTATAGCGAGTTCCCTGAATATGCCAGTCAATAATCTCTGCCAACAGAGGAAATAGTTCGGCAATCAATTCACGATCTTGGGTTGCTGCATAATAATTACGGAGCGCCTCAAAGTACCAAAGTGTCGCATCTACGGTATTGTATTCAGGAGTTGTCCCCGCATCGGGAAAGACATTGGGCAACATGCCACGATCTACATACTGAGCAAAGGTGCGGAGAATCGTTTGAGCCAGATGATAACGTCCTGTGGCGATCGCTATTCCTGGTAGACTAATCATGGTATCCCTACCCCAGTCAGTAAACCAAGGATAACCAGCAATTATAGTTTTACCGTGGGGATTATCGGCGACAGGACGATCCACCACAAACTGATCGGCAGCTAATACAAGTTGCTTAATCCATTGAGGTACAGAGTTGAGTTTATTTTGAGTAGTAAAAAGCTCGATTAATTGGCGATCGCATTTTCTCTTGTCTGCTTCTGTGACCGTCTGCCGATTTGCTTCGGTACTGGCAATTATAGTGATGGTATCTCCTGGCTCAAGTATAGTCTCAACCGTTGCTGCCTGAAGATGAGCGTCAAGGGGATTTAATCCCCGATACTGTTCAACTGCTAGAGCAAAATTGTGATACCAGGTGTTGTTAATTGACCAATCAAGGTTATCTGGATTATTTAAAAAGGCTGATAAATATAGACTACGAGCATCAGAACCAAGTTTGATTTCTAAACCCTGTTGCCTCGGCTTAATCTGCGCTTGGGCATCGCTATTTGTCCCACCATGATGGTTACGATAGTTCACCAAGGCTTTAAGGGATAAGCTTAGAGGTTGACTACCTCTTTGATAGTGATAGCGAATATAGGTGGTGTTTTCCCCTTGCTGCATCCAGATCCGCTTTGATAACAATCCATCAGCAAAAGCAAAATTCCAGACTGGAGTTGTTCCTTCTAGATGAAAACTTTCAATCTGAAGATAACCTTCAGGCGCAATGATATCATCAACCCAACGATTAGCAGCTAGTGCGTAAGCTTGGGCGTTATAGTTAACCGTTTCCTCTAACTTGGTCAGCAGTAAAGTTCTCGCGACAGGTGGTTCTAGGGCAGCAACTAACAAACCATGATAGTTTCTCGTTAAGATTCCCGCGATCGTTCCCGATCCATAACCACCAATACCGTTAGTAATTAACCATTCTCGCGACTCGGCAATTTCGCGGTTACTAGATACTTCTCGTCCAAACTGGATCATCGTTTTATAGTCATTCTACCTAGAAACCATGTGAATCATAGAATCTATCAAGATTTTTGGTAAATCCCCTGAATATTATGTGGACAAGGTTTTTATGACTTTTGACTTTTGACTTTTGACTTTTGACTTTTGACTTCTGATATCAAGTATGGATAATGACTTTAAATAGAGTGATTCCCCAAGTCCCCAAGTCCCCGACGCGAAGCTAGTCCTTTAGGGCAAGTCCCTAAATTAAAACATTTAACTGTTCATCCGAACCTGATATGACTCGTAGATTATGTCTTAGTAATTCCCACCCAGTTTTTGATTTGAAACCAGCGACTACGAAGCTTCCAAAACTTACTAGTTTCCATGGCCTCAATCATTGCCCTAGCCTCTCTTAGCTGCACCATAGCACAATCTTCAGTGTTGATTTCCAGGTGTCGTGGCATACCAAAAACGGTGTCTACATCCTCGTGTTGCTCGATGAGTTTCACAAATTTTTGCCTAAAATACTGCGCCAAGATATCCGTATAGATATTGGTAGTATTAATCATAGAAGTTGGATGGACGCGATAAGAACTCAAAATTTGGGGAATCAACTTAGCATCATAGCCAGATTGAGCCAGGTTGAGCCATAGATCGTAATCTTCCCAGCCTGACCAAGCGATCAGCATCAGTTCGGTAGAGTAACCACCTAGCCTAAGCAAAATATCTTTCTTAAACATTGCCATGGCATCGATGTAAGGGCCATTGAGTAATTCGCAGACATCCCACTCATAAAAAGAGTTTAACCCAACACCTTCCCCTGTTTTGTTGCTAAAGCAGTTGATAATACCATAGACAGCAGCACAACCCGATTCATTAATTCCCTGATACAAAACTTCTAAGCAATTGGGATAAATCCAGTTATCTGCATCCAAAATAAACACAAAAGGAGCGCGAGCTATGTTTAAGCCACAATTACGGGCATCAGCAAGACCAGTATTGTAGACTTTTTTGACTAGGCAAATTGGAGTATCGACCTGGTGAATATATTCTTCTACCAAGCTTGCAGACTTGTCGGTAGAACAGTCATCAATAACTAAAACATCAAAGCCACCAGGTAAACGATCTTTTACTGTGGCACAGACGCTATCCAAACATTCTTGAATATATTCTGAGTAATTATAGAGCGTGACGATTACTGTAACACTGGGAGCCGAACACTCATTGTATGCTGCATTGGCTGACAAAACCCAAGGTTCTTTTCCCAAGAAAGAACACAGCTTGGACATTTCTAACCTAGTACCCATGATCTGCCGTTTAGCGGAATTGATGCTTTCCATACTATTTATATTTATACCCTTTGAAGTTCAACGATGTTTTCAGTTTGCTGTTCTAGTTTTTGTAAGATAGATGTGCAAAGAATACTAGTATTGAATTCTTGGGTAACAAATTCATAGGCTTCATTGACAATTTTAAGTCGCTCTGATTCATGTTCGAGATAATATTCGCATTGGGCAGCAATGTCATCTAATTCGGTAATAATTAAGTGTTTGCCGTTGACGAGTGGCTCGATATAGTCGCTAGTTTCGGAGATCACCAAACAACCGTTAGCGATCGCCATGATCACCCGTAACCATTCAAAATAAGTGTTGTTGTTGGCGTGAACATTGACCAGGATCTTACATGAGCGTAATAGACGATTGCGATCGTGGTCGGCAAAGAAACCTTTTGTATGGGAGAACTTGGGCTTTTCTAGACGAGTAATCACAATATTACTCTTATATTGGTTAAATAGGGCTGCATTATGAGATAAAAATAATTCTCGCTTGCGGGAAATACTACCTAAGAAGAGGAGATCGAAAAGGCGATCGGGTGGATTATGAGGATCGATACCTGCTTCAAAACAGGAGGCATAGCCTAAAGGCGCATGAACAGTAAAGATTCCCCGTTGGCGATATTCTAAGGCGGTATGTTCTGTGATATCTAATACACCCTTAGCAGAGGCGGCACGCTTGCAAGCCATCTCAAACCAGTGGGTAAGTGGTTGCTCGGCACTAAGTACATACACAGCTTTTAAAAAGTCTTTAACTTTTTCGCCAGGCTGAAGTTTAGGTTCAAGGAATAGGTTGAAAAACTCATGCGGTGCAATTACCACTTGAATTAGTCCTGGCTTTGGGTGGGTAGAAGGCAGCTGATCGACCTTAATCTGCGATTGAACGCCATTATTTTTAAAGCCTTCATGAAAGATCTCGGCAATCTCAATCATGAAGTGATTGCCTAAAGATGTCACGAACAGATGAACTGTATTGATTGATTGTTTATTAAGTCCCATAATCTACTTATTACTTTGACGATTCAGGTTAACAAAAAGTTTGAGCTTCAACCACTTACTTCTAAGCTTCCAGAATTTACTCGTTTCCATCCATTGAATGTTAGCGTTTGCCTGCTCAAGCTCATGTTTTAGCTCAGATTGTACTTGTTCTGATATCTGACTCTGCTGGAGCTGGGATTGTAATTGTTCAATGGTATTTTGACTCTGCTGGAGCTGGGATTGTACTTGTTCTGATATCTGCTGACTCTGCTGAAGCTGGGATTGTAATTGATCAATGGTATTTTGACTTTGCTGGAGTTGGGATTGTGCAGCCTGGAACTCTTTTTGCAGCCGATCATAACGATTTTGCCTGTCCGCCAGTCTTTCTTCTACAGTGCAAGGAACAGCTCGAACGACAAATTGTAGAGTATCAATATTTTCATCTTGTTGCATTCTGTCGATCATCTCGCTATCAAAATCATTAATGTTAATCTGAGGAACCAAATTATTATTAGCCAAAAATGGCAACTTAGTACTTTCAATATTTTTTAATAAATATCCAGAATTTTCTAGTAAAGCTTCAACAGTTTTTCTGGTAAAAAATCTGAGATGAGTATTATCTAAAATGCCAAATTCTGTGTATTCAAATTCTCCTTGTAACAGAGCCAGCCTAATTGCTCCATGGGCAATATTCGGGATCGAAGCTACCACATAGCCATCTTCTGTTAAAATTTCTTTGGTATCTCGCAAAATTTGCCAAGGATTGCGTAAATGCTCTAAAACATCACCAAAAATAGCAACATCAAATTGGCGATGGGGTAATATTTCCCGAACAGAAACAAAGTCCAAGTCAGCAACTATCACTTTTTGACAATACTGCTCCGCAACTTTAGCTGCCTCTGAATTAATTTCCACACCTGTGACAATACACTGTTGTTGAGTTAGTAACTGCGCAAAATAACCAGTCGCACAACCAAAATCTACGACCTGTTTATGATTACCAATTAAGCGCAACATTTTGGTTAAACTACTATTTTCATCTAACAAAGACTGTTCTAGATCTGGATAGTTTTTATTGCCGATCGCATCCATATTTCTCCAATTTATTTACAGTAAAATATATCACTAAACAAAATCAGATCTTGAGCCGATAGTCTTCATACTTTTTAGTTAAATTGGGATTATAGCAAGGATCGCGATCGCAGATTGGCGACCATTTTTGTCTCATATAATTAATTTCCTGGGCAAAACGGGCTTTTTTGACTGGCGTATCTTCAGAACCTCGGCTTTTAGATTCATAGTGATATAAAACTACGTGAGGAAGGTAAACATTATGATAGCCATGACTAATCAGTTTGAGACAAAAATCAATATCATTAAAAGCGATCGCCAATTCAGTTTCAAAACCCCCTACTAACTCAAATACTTCTCTACGACACATGAGACAAGCAGCAGTAACTGCGGAGTAATTATTGGTTGAAACCAATTGAGATATATAGCCTGGTACGGCAGCAGGAAAATTTTTATGACTATGTCCTGCCACACCACCAATACCTAAAATTACCCCCGCATGTTGAACGGTAAGATCGGGATATAGCAACAGACTCCCCACTGCGCCAATGGATTTTCTTTGACTTTGTTCCACCATCGCTTCAATCCAGTCTGGGGTAAGTATTTCTGTGTCATTATTCAAAAATAATAAATAATCTCCTTGAGCTTGCTCCACAGCATAATTATTGATCTGGGAATAATTAAACGGTATATCGTAATAGTAGGAGCGAAAACGTTGAGGCTCTTTCTGCTGCCAATATTTCAAGCATTGAGAGGTTTTCATTTCCACACTGGCGTTATCAATGACGATTACCTCATAGTTGGGATAGATCGTTTGGGCAAAGATAGATTTGAGGCAGGTATCCAAAGTATCGGCAAGATCTTTAGTCGGAATGATAATGCTTACTAGTTTGAAGTCGGAAATATCATAGCGAACGGTATATACCCCCGCAAAATCAGGGTGCATCACCACCTTTCCTGGTTCTTGACGACGAGCGATCGCCTCCTGAATAGCTTTTTGGGCAGCAAGAGCAGCATAGGGCTTGGCATCTGAATTTGCAGCCGTAGACTGAGGATGAATGCGCCAATGATACAGTACTTGTGGAAGATGAAATATGTGGTCAGTTTTCTCAGTTAGTCGTAGTACTAAGTCATAATCCTGACTGCCTTCAAAACCAACTCGAAAGCCGCCTACTGACTGTACTAAAGAGCGTCGATAAACTCCCAGATGACAAGTATACATGCGCGATAACATGGAATCAGGACACCAATCTGGTTTGAAAAAGGGAGTTTGGTGAATGTTTTCCCGATCGATTTTATCTTCATCAGAATAAATAAAATCTGCTTCAGGATTTTGGTTTAATAGCTTAACTATTTCACTCAAAGCATGAGGCGCTAATCGATCGTCATGATCTAGCAGTGCAACATATTCTCCTGTAGCAATTTCTAGAGCAGAATTGGAGGCTCGACAAATATGTTGATTTTGTTGATGGTAGACTATTTTAATTCGTCGATCTTGCTGGCAATAAGCTTCTAAAACAGTTTTGACATAGGGTTTAGTTGAGCAATCATCTACCAAACATAGTTCCCAATTAGGGTAAATCTGATCTACTACAGAAGCGATCGCCTGCTCCAAGAATTTTTGCTCGGGATTATAAACTGGTACAATAATACTAATCAAAGGTTGATAAGCTAATGCTAAAGTCTGGGTCTTAATATTGTCAAAATCTTGGGGACGAGGATAATGTTTTCTGAGCCATCGTTGATATTGGATGTCATTACTTATATTCGGTTCGTTAGTAATGAGGGCAGCATAATAAGATAATTTCGAGCTAGTTTTTCTAATTGCCTTTTTTAATTGAGACTTATAGGGAAAATAGCGCTTCGATTTTTGAACATATGCTAATAATGTGTGGCGATTAAGATTAATCAGCGGTGTTTTAGGGATAATTGATTGAATTGATTGTTTTGCTCTTGTTTGCTGTATAGCATTGCCATCGATAAGATTTAATTTATGCTTGAGTTTAAACCACTGACACCTTAAATGCCAGAATTTACTATTTTCCATTGCCCAAACGAGATTTTCGGTTTTTTCAATTTAATTTTGAGCGATTAATAACCAATTGTCTTGTCTAACAAGCTTAATAAGCTCGATCGGGTTTACAGTTATTTATTGATTAACTTGAGTTGGCAAAGATGAAGCTGTGCCTGTAGGGGCAACACATTCAAGATATTGATCGATCACATCTTGAGTCTGACCAATCATCTTGACTTGTCCCCGTTCGAGCCAAATAACTTTATGGCAATTCTCACAAATCATGTCCATCGAATGAGAAACCAGTAAAATTGTGACATCATCTCGCCAAAACTCGTTCATTCTTTGACGGCATTTATTTTTAAAGCTAATATCCCCGACGGACAATACTTCATCGAGAATCAGAATATTGGGGGTAACATCAGTGGCGATCGCAAATCCTAAACGAGCTGTCATACCCGAAGACAGACCTTTAACAGGAATTGAAGCGTATGTTTCCAATTCGGCAAATTCTAAAATTTCCTTGGCTCTTGACTTCATCTCCAGCTGAGAATAGCCCAACATGACCCCATAAAGGATAATATTGTCCATTACCGTCAATTCAGTGTCAAATCCTGCTCCTAATTCAATTAGAGGAGCAATCGCACCTTTGACCCGTACTGTTCCCGAGGTAGGCTGCAAAATACCCGAAATTAGCTTTAGCATGGTGGATTTACCCGAGCCATTCGCGCCAATAATACCGACCTTATCACCGCAATTAATGGTTAAATCAATATTGTCAATCACCATTTTTTTCGCAGGCTGACGATATTGACCGTTAAATAAGGAAAAAATTGTTTTTTTCAGGTCGTAAGAAAACTCTTCCTGAGTTCTGCGCCAGAGGGAAACACCATCTAATCTAATTGATTCTTGCATCATAATCTCTACAACAAATCCATAAACTGAGAACGCCAACGAGAAAATGCCACTAGCCCAATAGTGATTAAAATTAAACCACTAGCTAGACTATGGGTAATTAAGGTTAGATCGGGCAGGTTGCCTGAAAGAGCAATCTGACGAATACTTTCAATAATTGGCAAGATCGGATTAAAAATTAAAAATTGCCTGACCGTAACTGGAACAATGTCAGGAGGATAGAAAATTGGCGAACTCATGAAGAGAACAAAGATCAGTAGCTCATAAAAATAAGGCAGATCGCGAAAGAAAACATAAAGTCCACTCATCAACAAACCAACTCCAGTACAGACCAAAATTAAGCCCGTCAGGGGTAGGAATAAAGCGATCGTGTTCACCAGACTATGAGAAATAACTAAAGTAACAATAATTAATAAAGGTAAAGTACCTAATAATAGCTGAAATACGTTTGCGCCAATAGCTGCTAAGGGAAATATCGCTAAAGGTAGCCGAATTTTATTTACCATCGCGCCATTTTCGACGACGCTACTTAGAGCCATAGCCGTTGAGGCGGAAAAAAAATTGACTACCACCAAACCAGTAAATGCAGCTAATACATAATTTAGATTAGAGCCACCATAGTATTTAGCAAAAACAGCGCCAAAAATTGCCGTATATAGCCCTGTCATTGCCAAGGGATTGAGTAAAGACCAGTAGATCCCCAAAAAAGAACCACGATATCTTCGTTTGAGACTGCGCCTAATCAATACCATTAGTAGCTCTCGATACCAGAGCAAATTACTATTTTGTTGCTTATTTAAAAAAGATTTCACCATGTATTAACTGTTATAGCTATCTCGTATGGAGTGTATTCCTTAATCTGTCTCATGACAAGAATATTTAGCTATCTTTACTCAATTCATGTTGTCGGCTCATCTTCGAGAATCAATGTTTACCTCTACTGGTTACTCTGGCAACTTATATTGGGCGACGATTTTTTTAGCATATTCGGGGACGTGCTGCTCTAATTTCTGGGGATAATTACGTTTTAAATTAAGATAGTTACGAGTAAAGTGAGAATCAATGGAAAAACGCGCATATTCTAGTCCTTTAGGCCCAATTTGCTCAATTACCACCCCCATTAGCTTAGCAGCCCACATGGGCAGAGTTACACCCTTATCGTAGGCAGGAATACTTTGCTGTACGGCCTGATGGCGATCGCCTTTGGACATGACTGGTTGAGTGTCTAGCTGATCTCTAACTAGATCTAACATTTCTTTACCCGTTTCGTTACGCACCACAATCCATTGCCACTTAAAGGGCGCACCCATATAACCCACCACTAAGTCAGCTAGGGAATTAACATAATCAAAGCAACTCATACAAGAAGGAGCAAAGACATCCTTAAGCTGATTGGTTTTTAAACCAAAAAACGGTACTTTCTCGATTGAACCATCTTCATGCTTAAAGTGAATGCGAAAATCCTGCATAAACTCATAATGCACAACTGTTTCAGGGGATCTGCTGGTAGTATCGAGAAATTTTTGGAGACCCTGGCGACTAACATTATCTACACAGGGTGTACCCAAAATATAAAGCTTTTCTAAACCTAATTCTTGCTCCACTGCTCGCAAAGCTTGAATTTGACAACCAACCCCAATTACCAGCAGACGCTTTAGACCTGACTGCTCAATCTGCTCTAAGACATTGAGATTAGGGGAAAGAGTTGGCTTATTGACCTTAGCAGCCAAAACCTCAGCGGGAGTTCTGGCAATGACAGGGAAAGGTTGAAAACGATCTTCAGCGGTGTTTTGCACACAGACGACCCCTTCTACTAGACCCTGTTCTAACATCTGACAGGCGATCGCACTAACGATTCCCGTCCATTGCGCTCCCTCAATTGGCTGTTGTTTGCGAGCTGCCATCATTTCTTGGCTAACCCCAAAATACAGATCATCTTGATTATCTAAGTCTCGACTACGCCCATGTGCCAATATTTCCAATTCAGCAATCTGTTGATTGAGAAAAGCACAGGCATCTTTAACATAATGCACATAGTAGGTATCACAAAGCCCACACTCGCTACAGAGTTCCTTCGCAGGACGGCGACTACCAGGTTTTAATGCTTTTGCTTTTTGGTGAGGAAAAACAGTCATAGAGGAAGAAAATATTCATTAGGCAATAACTGTCACATTAAAACAATAGCTATTGGTAGTACAACTGTTGCAAAGTTTCGTAATGGAACTTGCCAATGATGATCAAAGATCTCCAAACAAGACAATTAGGTTTTAAAATTGATAAGAAAATCCTAAAGACACCACTGGATAAACACCTAGCAGATCTAGTTCGTCATTAAGATCTTCTTCTTCATTTTCTAATGTTCTATCGGCAGCAGCTTCCACCTCTTCCCGCAGTTCTGCGGGTATTTCAGCAGAAAAATTACTAGTCACTTCAGCTTCAGGAGAACCACCAAATACTACTCCCAAATTCCACCAAAATCCTAATCCTTTGTCAGCTCCTACGGGATTACCTCCACCGATTCCCACATAGGGAGCAGCAGCGTCGTTAATATCAATATCGGCATCAATAGTGGCCAAATTATCAATATTTAAGTCTCGAATATCAATATTCTCTCCATTAAGTTCCACTTCCCCTAGTTCATCGGCAACTCGGTCAGAAACATCTGCCGTACCTTCGATATTATTATTGCCTAAAATTAACCCCGCGCTGAGTCTAAAGCCAGAACTTTTAAATGGCTGAATATCAATCAGAGTAGAAACATTAAATAAATTCAAGTCTCCTTCGTAGTCAAATTCTGTTTCATTAACATCGATACCCGTTGTAAAAGCATTGAGTCCTACCCTGGCATTAAAATTAGGAGTAATTTTGCGAATTATACTCCCGCCAAGTCCTAGGGTACTGACTTCGGGAACAATTGCCCAACCGCTTTTGGAATCGGTAGTGCTGCTGTCAACTTGTGGTACAGGAATCTCAACAGGATTATTCTCTACTCCAGGTTCAGCAGAAGGAGTCACCCCTGAGCATCTAGAATTGTAAGGATAATTCTGACAAAATTGATCTAAATCTAATTCTCTTTGGGCTAATCCTTCCCTTGCTTGAGTTGTCCTAGTAAACTGACTCCCAAATGATGGTGATAATAAATCTTGGGCTTGAGTCGAAACTAATGGTTGAATTGAAGTGATTGGCTTAACTTGATTGGCTTTAGTCTGATGCGTATTTTTTGATTCTGCTGTTGCAGGTTGGGCTACAAAGCTAATCAAACCTAGACAGAATCCTAGGGAACTTGGGATTACGGAACTGTGTACCTTATTAGTCTTCACAAAATAATTACGCTAAGTTTAGTCTTATTTAAATTACCATTAATTGTTTTTTTGGCGCTGGTAAATCAAATAAAAAAGCTGATAGCTAAAAGCGCGAAAAGCGAAGCAGTGCGGTCTTGGGGGTCTCCCCCATTAGCAACTGCTTCAAGAAACCGTTGCGGGGGCGACGCGCGACGCGACGTAAGGAGTTAGTCCTTTAGGGAAGCTAGTCCTAAAGGATAAGCTTCGTGACCGTAGGGCGACGCGTAGCTAGTCCTAAAGGATAAGCTTCGCAAATACTTTAGTGAATCCTTTAGGGCAAATACTTTAGTGTTCCCCCCGTTGCCCTAAAGGGTACACCTTCGGATAAGGTTATTGAGCAAGAAGCTAAGAGCTAAAAGCTAAGAACTAAGAGCTATATGCGAAAATAAAGATTAAAACTGATAGGAAAGTCCGAAAGACAACACTGGATAAATACCCATAATGTCTAATGCTTCATTAAGGTCTTTTTCTTCATCCTTAAGCGCTTCATCGGCTGCTGCCACCACTTCCTCTCGAAGTTCCGCAGGGATATCTGTCGAAAAATTACTCGTCACTTCGGCATTAGGAGAACCACTAAATACTACTCCCAAATCCCACCAAAATCCGAATCCTTTACCAGGCTTGACGGCATTACCACCTCCAATACCTAAATAGGGAGAAACACCTTCATTAATCTCAATATCAGTATCAATAGAAGCCAAGTTTTCAATATTTAGGTCTCGAATATCAATGTCTTGACCGCCAATTTCCACTGTCCCTAGTTCATTAGCAACTCGTTCAGAAACGTCTGCCGTTCCTTGAATATTGTTATTACCAAAGACCAAGCCACTACTAAGTCTTAAGCCAACGTTTTTAAACGGTTGATAATCAACCAGAGTCGAAACATTAAACAAATTCAAGTTGCCTTTATAGTCATATTCTGTTTCATTGACATTAATATCCCTGCCAAAGTTATTGACGCCCAATTTCGCATTTAAATTAGGCGTGATTCTTTTGACTACATGTCCTCCAAGTCCCAAAGTGCTTATTTCGGGAACAATTGCCCAACCACTTTTGTTCTGCTCACTGGTAATTTTAGCTTGTGGAACAGGAGCTGTTTCAGGGGCATTTTCTAAATTTTTTGGCTCTTTAGTAGGATTTACTGAAGAACATTTTGAGTTGTAGGGATAATTTTGGCAAAATTGAGATAGGTCTAATTGTCTTTGGGCAATTATCGACTTGATTGGCTCAATAGATGGCGAAGTTAACAAACTTTGAGCTAGATTTTCTGGAGTCCGATTTTCTTTCACTGATTCTGCTATGACAGGCTGAGGTATACAACTCATTAGACCTAGACAAAACCCCAGAAAACCATTAATCACAATAGGATTTAAGCTATTATTGTCCACGAATATTGATTTAAATAAATTTGGATTTATTCAAATTAACATCGATTTTTTTGTTTGTAATGCATCTGTGTACTTCGATGTACGTGAATCTAACTAGTCGCCAAATTAAACATCGTCTATTTCTAATTGATATATTTCTCGTCTAGATAAAGAAGTGAGTTTGGCTAACTGGCGACTAGCCTGCGATCGCGTCATGCCTTGAGCTAATAACTGCTGTAGTTCCTGTTTTAATTCGGCTTGGGAGTTAATTAGACTAGTTTCGGCTGCTCCTTCGATCACCAGGGTATATTCTCCTTTTGGTTGACGCTCATTTGTATAAAGGTCGATCGCCTCGGCGATGTTTCCCCGCCAAAATTCTTCGTGTATTTTAGTCAATTCCCTGGCTAAAACGATCTCTCTACGATCGCCCACTACGGCAAGCAAATCTTGTAAAGTCTTCAAGATACGATGGGGAGCTTCATACAGCACAATGGTTTTAGTTTCGCTACGGAATAATTCTAATCTAGCTTGGCGATCGCTTTGTTTGAGGGGCAAAAATCCTTCAAAAATAAACCTGTCCGTGGGTAAACCCGATGCAGCTAAGGCACTAATTACGGCTGTTGGCCCAGGAATGGGAATTACGGTAATCTGATGGGCGATCGCTGCTTGGACTAATTCGACTCCAGGATCGGAGATACTAGGCATTCCCGCATCAGTAACTAAAGCTAGACTTGCTCCCTGTTGTAAACGGTTAATTAATTCTTGAATACGGCTGTGATGATTATGTTCGTTATAACTAATTTGAGGCGTTGAGATTGCTAGGTGCTGTAATAATTTACCCGTACGTCGAGTGTCCTCAGCAGCAATTAGATCTACTGATTGGAGAATACGTATCGCCCGTAAAGTAATATCTTCGAGATTCCCGATTGGCGTGCCGACTAAATATAATTTGCCCAATTTTAAATTACTTACCGTCTTAAATCTGCTAGTGTTTACTGATCATACTAGGATTAGCAGTGTTTCTTGAGGTAGAACGATTAGGCTTCCTTAAAGGACTAGCTTCGCGATCGCAAAATATATTAGGAAGAATCATTTTGTAGATTATATAGTCATAGATCTTGCATAATACTGAAACTACTATCAAAGCGATTAGGCAAGATTTTCCCGAACTATCTCAATTTATGACTCAGTTAACTATATTTGATGAACCACTATCAACACCAAAGCCTGAAGAAAAAATCAATGTTGTTTCTTTATTTTCAGGATGTGGAGGAATGGATTTGGGTTTTAGTCAAGCTGGATTTCGTATTCTCTGGGCAAACGATATCGATCAAAAAGCCTGTGAAACATACGCGAAAAATTTAGGCAAGCACGTTGTTTGTGGAGATATACAAGAAATTGATTACTCGACAATCCCTGACGCAGATTTGATTCTGGGTGGTTTTCCCTGTCAAGACTTTTCAATGATTTGGAAGCGTGGGGGAATTACAACTGAGCGGGGTAATCTATATCGAAACTTTGTCAATCTTGTCTCACTCAAAGAACCTTTAATGTTTATTGCCGAAAATGTTAAAGGTTTGATGACTGCTAACAAAGGTAAAGCCATTAAACAAATTATTGAAGATTTTTCTTTAACGGGACGATATGGATACGTAACTAAACCTTATCTAGTTAATTTTGCTGATTATGGAACGCCTCAGCTTAGGAAACGAGTATTAATTATTGGTATTCGGAAAGATATAAATCGTACTTTCGATCTGCCCAAACCAACTCACCAATGCGAAAATTATGTTTCGTCGGGTAAAGCACTTGATGGTGTTGAGAGAGTAAAACATAACAATGAACATCAAAACATTAAAAGTAGCACTGTTGAGAAGCTCAAGCTTATTCCTCCTGGGGGAAACTTTACAGATATTCCCCAAAATTCTCCTCATTATGTCAAAGGTATGATCTCCCACGTATACCGACGTTTAGATCCTGATAAACCTTCCACAACAATTATTGCTGCGGGAGGAGGCGGTACTTGGGGTTATCATTATTCTGAACCGAGACCACTAACTAATCGAGAAAGAGCAAGGCTTTTTGGCTACCCTGATGATTTTATTTTTGAAGGTACAATCACTGAAGTGAGAAGGCAAATAGGCAATTCAGTCCCTCCTGTTGGCATATTACCCTTTGCCCAAGCGATCAAACCTTATTTAGAAAAAGTAAAAGCAGAATTATGTTTACCAATTTAGCTGCTTTTGGCGGTAATTTTCTTAAGGTGCTTGATTCAGAGTTTAAAGAAGCTACAAACGTCACCATAGCTTCTGGTTATGCATCTCTTGATATCATTAACGCTTATAAGTCAGAATTTATTAAAATTGCTAATTCTGGTGGAATCTCTCGCTTGCTGCTAGGAATGGCTTTCTATGAGGGTTTGAGTCAGAAAAAGTATGATGCTCTGATTAAGCTTAACTCTAAACTTAAAGGCTACGGTAACGATTCTGGGGTATATGTTACAAATGGTAGACGCTATCACGGCAAGGTTTACTATTTTGAGCAAAAATCTGAATCAAGTATTTATGTCGGATCTTCTAACTTTTCTACTAGTGGCACAAAAACTAATATTGAGTGTACTTTACCTGTCACAATTCCTCAGCAACGAGAAGAGATTATTAGATTTCTGGAAGAGTTATATTCACAAGAATACGCCATAAAAATAGATCGAGCTGGGAATATTGTTTCAAGCAGCAAGAAAAAAGTTTTATCAACAATTGAAAACAAGTGGCAGAAATTAAAAAGATACGAACCTGAAACTATATCGAACAATAATCTGCCAAAATTTATTTTTCCTTTGTCCAGAGTAGCCGATATACCTAAGTCAAATTTGAATACTTATTTCGGCAAAGGTAGATTAAACACTGAGACAGGTATAGTCACACCGCGTCCTTGGTATGAAATTGAGTTGATAGCGAATAGAGATTTGATTTCACAAGTAGAATATCCCAAAGGTGATTTTATAGCTTATACCGACGATGGCTATGTCATACCAATGAGAACACAAGGCACTAACTATAAAAATATTCGCTCTAAAGATAGCCTACAAATATTTGGTATGTGGCTTAAAGGCAAGTTGGAACGTTGTGATGCTCTCAAAAAATACGAACCTATAACCCAAGAAACACTTGTAGAATATGGTTCAGACGAACTAGTGTTTTACAAAATTGATGAAGGTAAATACTACCTTGAGTTTTAGCCAGTGCTTTTTTCCCCGAAAATTAAGGAATACGTATCGCCCGTAAAATAATATCTTCGAGATTCCCTTTTTAAGTTACTTACCGTCTTCTAGATATACACAGATGTCTATCGATCATACTAGTCTGACCCTGAGTTTAAAACTTGGTTTGATCCGTTCTGAGATGGGCTATGTTAGAACGGGTTAATTAATCGTTCAATTTTGCAGTAAACAATTTTTTGCTCACTTTGGTTTAAATTTCATGAGTGCAAATAGTAAGTTAGGGGAACAACTAATTTCTCTACATCGGCAAAAATTTACTGGTATTTTGACCATCACAGCTCAAAACGAGCAACAGATGTGGGAGATGTTTTTTCACCAGGGAGAGTATTTGTGGACAGAAGGAGGATATCATGCCAATCGTTCTTGGCGGAGAAACTTTAATCATTATTGTCCTGGAGTGAATAAGGAAGTACTGCTACTGAGATATCAGCCCGAAATGCGATCGCCTCATTACTATTTGCTCAATGTATTGCTGCAACGAAAAATAATTCAACGAAAACAGGTTCAGGCTTTAATTGGTAATCTCAGCGCCGAAATTTTCTTTGATTTGCTACAAGCAGAATATACTGGAACTCTCAATTATAGTGTTGAGACTACTTCGGCTCATTATTTACTCAAGGCTGGCTTTAGTTTGTCGTTAATCTCGATTAATCTCCAACAAATTTTGTTTGAATCTCAAACAACATGGTCTACCTGGGGGAGCAAAGGATTAGCTTCTTGTTCGCCCCATCACGCTCCTCTACTCCATCGCGGTCAAGATTTACAGCAGCAGTTGCCAGACTTTATTTTTGCCAATATGTCTCGCTTATTAAATGGCAAGCAAACCCTGAGAGATTTGGCGCTCAGGATGGATAAAAATGTTCTAGATTTAACCTGCGGCATCATCCCCTATTTTTTCAAAGGTTATTTACGGCTATTGGAAATTGCCGATCTGCCTGATGCTCAAACCATGCGATAAACAAAGAACTTTAACAAAGACCTAATATATTTAAATTAATAAACCTGAGATAATATCTTTTAGAATAATATACTTAGCCTCAGCTCTATCTTGCCAACTTACACAGATATGATTTTTTCGGTTCAGTTTCAATCTCCTGGCCCAATTATTTTTGAGCTAGGCCCAATCGTGCTTCGTTGGTACGGTTTGTTGATTGCGACGGCGGTATTAGTGGGGATAACTTTAGCTCAATATTTAGCCAAGGCTCGTCGGGTAGATCCAGACCTTTTGGGAGATTTGGCGATTTGGTTGGTTATTGGTGCTATTCCCTGCGCTCGACTTTATTATGTTATTTTTCAATGGCAACAGTATGCCCAACGTCCCTGGTGGCATATGTTAGCGGTGTGGGAAGGTGGCATTGCGATCCATGGTGCAATTATTGGTGGGACGATCGCCACAATTATTTTTGCCCGTCTAAATCAGATTTCTGTGTGGCAGCTATTAGATTTAGTTGCGCCCTCGGTCATTTTGGGTCAAGCCATTGGACGGTGGGGTAATTTCTTTAACTCTGAGGCTTTTGGTAAACCGACAGATCTGCCTTGGAAATTATATATTGCTCCTCAATACCGTCCTTTAGAGCTAATTGACCGTGAATTTTTTCATCCAACTTTTCTCTATGAATCCTTGTGGAATCTGGGGATATTTGCCTTACTACTGTGGCTCTTTTTTTGGGGTTTAACCAGAGCTAATCGGCTCAAAACTGGTACACTCGCTGCGGTCTATTTAATTGGCTATAGTCTGGGTCGAGTCTGGATTGAATGGTTACGTACCGATAGTTTAATGATTGGGCCTTTAAAGATGGCTCAGGTGATTAGCTTGAGTGCGATCGCTCTTGGTCTCTTAATACTTGCCTGGCTGTATTGGTTAAGAAGACCCTTGCCTGATGTTGTTGCCAACTCAGATGCTCAAAAATCAGCTAACTACAGACCATAACTCATCAAATATTGATTGAATGAATTTAACTCAAATTACTCTAAAACCTGCGGTCTATATTATTGGTGCTGGGCCAGGAGATCCAGAATTACTGACTATTAAGGCATATAAAATTCTAATTCAGGCTGATGTCATTCTCTATGCTGATTCATTAGTACCTAAGCAGATTCTAGAGGATGTTCGCAGTGATGCCGAACTGGTGGCAACGGGTAGCAAAACCCTAGAGCAAATCATTCCCCTGGCAATTGAACGAGTCAGACAGGGTAAATCAGTTGTGCGTCTACATTCGGGCGATTTAACTTTATATAGTGCGATCGCTGAACAGATGCAGGCGTTTACTGAAGCAGATATTCCCTTTGAATTGATTCCTGGGATTAGTGCTTTTCAGGCTGCTGCTGCCAAACTTAGTACGGAGTTGACCATTCCCGAGCTAGTACAGACGATCATTCTTACCCGAGTTAGTGGTGAAGCCTCTGCTGTCCCCGAAACCGAAGAATTAGCCTCTCTGGCTGCCCACAAAGCTAGTTTATGTCTCTATCTAGCTGCCCGCCACATCGAAAAAGCACAGGATCAACTATTAGAACATTACCCCGCAGATACTCCCGTGGCAGTTTGCTATCGTGTGGGCTGGCAAGATGAGCAAATCTGGGTCGTACCTCTAACTAAAATGGCTGAGGTAACGAGGGAAAACAATTTAATCAGGACAACTTTATATTTAATTAGTCCTGCATTGCAACAGGCGGTAACGACTCGTTCACGTCTTTATCATCCCGAACACAATCATCTATTTCGACCAGTCAAAAAGTCTGAATTAATCATCAATGGTCAAAATTAGCAAACAGACAGTATCAATGCTGACTCGCGACAACGTGAGGCTGGATGCAGATATTTATCGTCCTGATACGCCAGAAAAGCTGCCAGTGCTTTTGATGCGTCAACCCTATGGTCGAGAAATCGCCTCAACGGTGGTCTATGCTCATCCCCGTTGGTATGCAGCCCAGGGATACATTGTCGTCATTCAAGACGTACGAGGAAGAGGAACATCACAAGGAGAGTTCGATCTTTTTACCCATGAAGTTGCCGATGGCTTAGATACGATTAACTGGGTGTCAAGCTTACCGTACAGCACTGGCAAAGTCGGGATGTATGGTTTTTCCTATCAGGGTATGACTCAGCTGTATACCGCTGCCCATCAGCCAGCCTGTTTAAAAGCGATCGCCCCAGCAATGGTAGCCTACGATCTACACAGCGATTGGGCTTATGAAAACGGTGCTTTTTGTTTATGGGCTAATCTTGCCTGGGCAATTCAACTGGCAGTCGAAACGGCGCGCCTTAAAGGAGATGAAGCAGCCTATTTAAAACTCAAAGCAGCATCCCATAATCTGCCCTTAAATGGCTCTATTGCTGCTAATCCTGAGTTAATGCAAGAATTAGCTCCCGACTCCTTTTATCATCAATGGTTGCATAATCCTGATGCTACTGCTGAATATTGGCAAAAGCGATCGCCAAAATATTGGTTAGATCGGGTAGATCTGCCAATGCTTCATGTTGGGGGATGGTTCGATCCCTATCTTCGGGGAACAATGAATCTTTATCAGGCAATGATTGCTCAATGTAGCCAACCCCAGCATCTCTTAATCGGGCCTTGGGCGCATCTTCCCTGGGGTAGTAAATTGGGTGAGGTGAACTATGGTGTGGAAGCGCAAAACCCAATTGACGAAATTCAAGTGCGCTGGTTCGATCACTGGTTAAAAGACATTGATACAGGATTACTAGAAGAATCAACTATCTGTCTATTTGAAATGGGCAGCAATAGCTGGCGAGAGTTTAATAGTTTACCTAGCGAGCAAACCACCTTTTACCTAGCGAGTGATGGTTTAGCTGGTGTCAGAGAAGATAGTGGCATGTTGTGGCAATACGAAGAGTTTGCCAATCCTTCTCCTCAAGAACTAATCGTTACCGATCTGGGCGAGATAGTTACTGAATTTGACAACAATACAGATATTTTAGTTCACGATCCTGGGCGACCAGTACCCGCATTAGGGGGACATGCTACCTATCCTAGTGGCTCTTTTGAGCGATCGCTTTTAGACTGTCGTGCCGATATTCTGACCTACACCTCCCCCGCTTTAGAATCAGATTTACATCTAACAGGAACAATAACCTTAGAAATCTACTACACGACTAATAATCCTAGCTTTGACATCTGTGCCGTCTTATCTACAGTAAATCCAAATGGAGCAGTATTTAACTTTACTCAGGGCTATATTCGAGTAGTTGCGCCAAATTCTCAGATCGACTCACTCAAAATCCCCCTACAACCAACCTGTATGTATATTCCAGCAGGCGATCGCTTACGTCTTAGTCTCAGTGGAGCTTGTTTTCCAGCTTATCCTCTCAATTCAGGCGATGGCAAATTACCTCATGAATCTCGTCAGATCGATCATGGCATCATTACCATCAAGATTCATTCAGGGGGTGACTATCCTTCTAGATTATCGATCGATGGTAGTGGTTAGTAGGTAGTAGTACAAAAACGACCTAACATTGTCTAGTATTGCTATATCTCCACGCAAAAAAAATGAGGAGTTGAACAAAATGCTGCTCTAGCTCCTCAAATCGATATTGACAATTGATTAAATTTAGCTTCTATTGACCAGTACCTTCTGCTGGTGCGGCAGGATCCGCTGGTGCAGCAGGATCTGCTGGTGCGGTAGAATCTGCTGGTGCGTCTCCACCAGTTTGACCACCTTCAGGAGTCGCACAAGAGGTGAGGAGACCCAAACTCAAAACAGAAGCAGCAAATAAAGTTCCTAAATATTTAACTTTCATATTTTTCTCCCTAAGAAAACTTAAATCGAAATAGTTACTGAAGCAAATGATACATTATGCTCTTGGTTACAGAGTCAATCTAACCAAATAGATGAAAATTTTCTGATAAGGCAAGTTTAACAAATTTAAACTTAATCACAACTTTATCTAGTGGTTATGAATTTGTAACACAATTCATTTGATTTATCAAAATGTTTTAATTTATACGGTTTTTTTAAGCATTTCTTTCTTTAAATTTTCTGGACTCTCTGGCATGATTACGAGAGAAAAGTTTAAATTAGATGAAATATGGAATTAATTCAACAATTAACCCAAGGTCTAGGCGTTGATGAGAGTCAAGCTAAAGGTGGTGCTGGACTCATTTTTAAAATGGCACAAGAACAGCTAGGAGCTGGTGATTTTGCTCAAGTAGCTAATGCTCTTCCTGGCATTGGTAATTTAATTGGCGAAGCTCCTGCTGGTGGAGCAGGTATTGCAGGAGCAATTGGTGGCTTGGCTGGCATGATGGGGGGTGACAGTGGTGGCGGACAGTTAGCTAACATGGCTGGTTTGGCTGCTGGGTTTAGTCAACTTGGTTTAAATCCTGGCATGGCGACTAAATTTATTCCCATCATTTTGTCTTTTACTCAAAGTCAAGGCGGCGAAGGTATTAAAAATATTTTGGCAGGTGTCTTGCAATAAAACCAAATTATCTCAATCAGATTTAAGGCGCTTGAGAAGGCGTTTTTTTTGTGCAGATCCTTAGATAATTGCCAAATTGCAAAGCAACAGAGCATTTTTGTCCTTAAAATATAATTAAGTGTTAAGAAACCCCAAGATAATGCTTGTTACTCAATTAATAATGGGTCTAACTCATCAGCCACAATTTCTAGTTTTTCATTAGCCTCATCAGTAAGAGCCTGAATCTTTTTTTGTTGCTTGGGAGGCAAAGATTTAGCAGCATCTTTTAACGCTGTTGACGCTGCGGCTACATCGTTGATCGCTAATCCTACTGCCAGCTTGTAATTAGCTAGTTGCAGCTCATAAACTTTAGCTTGGGAAATAGACCAGCCAGCTCCAGCCAAAAACAACATAAAACCAAAACTGGTAAATTTCCAAGCTAGATCTGGCACGTTATAATTTTTCAACATTAGCTATAAAAGGCATGTAAGGGTATTTGTTGAACTTTTTCCTTGTCTCTAAGAGTCCAAATTTGCGCTTCAAAATCTTTAAAATTGTGCCAATCCATGACAATACAACCAAGTTAACCTGGAGCATTAGCATCCAAATGAACACCAAAATCACCCCGCACCGCACCTTGATTGGTAGTCACTTCAAAAGGAGTGATCTTGTAAAAATTGCCTCTCACACCAGACAGCAACACCATAAATCTTTTTAGATGCTGCACCTGCGCTTTTAGCAGTAGTTATAGCTGAGCCAACTTTTTCAGGATCGCAAATTAAAGACATGGTTGCACCATTTTTCAACCTTGCTTTTAGACGAATGTAACCATATCCGTTAGCTAACTTAGTTGATTCTTCGCCTTTTGCGGAATTAGGATCGACTTCTTTCAATCCCAAAGATTTAGCAATATCCTTGTATTTATTTTTTGGTGCATAAAACCAATGCTTAGTCGATTCAACAATATATTTGACGTATTCTTTAACGTCTACATTAGCGTCAGATCCAGGTTCATTATCTTTACCCAAAGGATCGCCGACAGATTTTACAATAGCCATGTTATTATCCCTCCTGTACTACTCGATCTGCTAAATAAGCAACAGCAGAAATTTGTACCGCGCCATTGCTAGCAGTAAAACTAATGGGTAATTCAGCGTTAACAGTTGCCGTAAGAGCGTCAAGATCGATAGAAATTTGGACTCTGTTTAAAACATCAGGATTTTCTGGATCTTGTTGAACTTTTTCTAATTCTTGCAAGTTTTGAAAAATCTCTAATAGAGCAGCAGGTAATCCAGTCGCACTAAGACTGTTTCCTGATACGAACCCGCCATAAGTTATATAGTCAACAGAAGCAATTTCCAGTTTGCCAGCTACTAAACTTGTGGCGATTGGTGCAGCCCATTGAATTTGCACCACGTTATCACCAGTAAAGTAGTTAACTGCAATGTTATTAACATCAGTGCCTTCAAGGTCTTGAAGCATTTGAGCAGCTACTAAAGCAGCAGCTTCATATGTACTGGCTTGGATCGTGCCAGTGCCAGGGGTAAAAACAGTCATATTGATTGTTAGATATGTTGATTAAGTCGTCACACTTTTCTAACTGCTGTATTAACCAACTGTAAACGCTTTCGACGGTTGGGGCTTAAGGCACTGACGTTATGGCACTCTTAACTATTTGGTTGGGAAAATTATTACATACCATTTACCCTTACATTTAAAGCCGTGTAAGCGATGCATTCTAATTTTGCGAATTAAAGTCGAACGCGAATAATTAAGCTTGTCGATTGCTTCAGTCAATGGTACTGCATACTTTACAAAGTATTCATCAAGATCGTAATCGTATTTGGATTTAATGTTATGGCTAATCAAGCTGTACCACCCATTCAGGTAACATCGACTTAGTTCCCGTCGGAAAATAACGAGCAACTTTTGGCTTAACTGTAATTTGTTTGAAAGGTTGTCCTTTGCGATCGCCAATTTTGGTAAAGCTATCGACTAACATTGCCGCTGATATTCTTTTTTTGGCAATGCCTAGAATTCTTTCACATTCTGACTTGGAGACAGCATTAACAATGACTTTGCTGTTGTCTTTGAGGGTTAATATTCCTTCGACTGAACCTTTACGCCACTCAAATTTAATCTTTTTAGCGTCATCTTTCGATCCGTACCAATGAGGAATAGTTAGGGCATACATTGCCTTGCCTATTTTGTCATCTGGTTTTTTTTCGCCAAAATGCACAATTAATTGTGGTCGATGCCCTTCAGGCCGTAGCTGCCACCATTCAGGTACAGCAGCTACAGGTTCTAATTCACACTGCGCTCGAGCAATTGCTGCACGTGCTGTATAAGCCTCAAATTCGGCTGCTTCAGTGCCTTTAATGACTGCCACGCCAACAAATTCTGATTCGGCAACGCCATTAACACAGGTTATTCGTTCTACTTGAATCGGCGAAAATTCCATGATTTTAGTTTTTGAGCTGCTAGTACATTGTCCGACGGTAAGTAATGCGGTTAACTCTGAGTCTTTGTAACTTAGTTCGATGCCACAGCCGTCATACTCAATACCTCCACCACCATCAATTCCGTCGCGTCCATCTCGTCCGTCAACACCATCAATTCCGTCGCGTCCATCTCGTCCGTCAGCACCATCAATTCCGTCGCGTCCATCAATTCCATCTCGTCCGTCAATTCCATCACGTCCATCAACTCCGTCAATTCCGTCAATTCCATCAACTCCGTCAACTCCGTCGCGTCCATCAACTCCGTTAATTCCATCAATTCCGTCAACTCCGTCGCGTCCATCAACTCCGTTAATTCCGTCAATTCCGTCACGTCCGTCAATTCCGTCACGTTCATCTAAAGGAATTGAAATAGTTGCCGTATCTTGACTTTCGCCATCAGCTACAGTTAAAATCAACATCTCTGACTGGAAACTGCCATCAAGTCTCAAGTTAGAAGGGCGGTATTTTTGATCGATTGCTATTTCAATTTCTGCTTTAATTTCTGCTTCAATTTCAGGTCTAATTTCTAACTTGAGACGATTTAATATAAAAGGAATGACTGGATCAAAATCTATTGGTTGAGTAGGCAATTTAATTGTTTCGCTGTCATTTTTTGAGCCAACCGCTACAAAGACTTTTAAATCTCGATCTTCGCTAGCAGCTAAACTAACTGTCACTTCAGGTTCTGGTAGTTTAATTGTCTCGCTGTCATTTTTTGAGCCAACCGCTACAAAGACTTTTAAATCTCGATCTTCGCTAGCAGCTAAACTAACTGTCACTTCAGGTTCTGGTAGTTTAATTGTCTCGCTGTCATTTTTTGAGCCAACCGCTACAAAGACTTTTAAATCTCGATCTTCGCTAGCAGCTAGACTAACCGTCACTTCAGGCTCTTCATAGTTATGCGCTTCGGGAATATCTTGATTTGTATGTGCTTCAAACGATGCCTGTAATAGTTCTAGCGCAATTTCTAAAGCATTAAGACGATTTTCAAGTTCTTCGCATTTAGCAGCGGTGCAAAGGTTATCACAATTCATGAATTCCCTCCGCAATAATCAGCTTGAGGAATCTGGGCAACGCTTACACCATAGTCGTTGTAGCAACAGATATGATCGTCACATTCAATCGGACAAGTGCCATCAGGACAAGATTGACACTGACAATCACAAATTACGGTGTATTCAGGAGCAGGGCAACCAGGGTATGAACAGATTTGAGCAATAAAGCTATCAAACGGTGTAGCGTTAGGATATATACCTTGTCCAGACGGTGGAATAACATAAATAGCGTTGTTGTAGATATTTAGGCATTCAGCAGGAATTTGATCGGCTTGAACTATTGGTGCAGGAATACCAGGAGCGCGGTAAACGCTGTATTGATAAGGAACTACCTCAACTTTTTCTAGAAAAGGTAGTTTTTCAATCTTGATTGAATGCCTAACATCACTAAGTTTGCAAGGTATTTTTTCAACTTCAGGACAGAATTCGCGAGTTTCTTGATAGACTATTGTGTCGTTTTTATAAACTGTAAAAGTACAGTTGTTACTACCAGCATTTTCTTCTATTGAACCGTTGGCAGGTTCAAAACCGTACACTTTCAATCCGCTAGAGCTAGTAATGGTAAGCCATCTTTTCCATTCATTTGATGCGTCAACAACATCTACAGAATAAGAGCGATTCCTATTGCCATCTGGTGGAGGATTTCCAGAGCCTATAGATCTAAACGCCCAATGTTCTAATACTTCAGTTAGGTTACCCGCAATATTTAATCTTACATTAGAGATAGGCGGAGTTATTAATGTTGATTGATTTGAGTAATAAATACTCCATCCAAAAAATCCAGAGCTACTAGTAATCGCTTGGCCATACTTAAGTTGATATTGAATATTTGGATTTTGACCACCATACCAATTTTGTTTTTTAATCAAATAATCAGTACCGATTATTTCTTTCCAAACTTCTCCTGGGTAGCGCCAGCGAATTCTAGGCGGTTCATACTGTTGATAAACCACCTCAGCACAACTTGAAGATACACAGTGCCAGTTACCCATTAGGAGATATTATCAGGATCTAAAGTTACGCCTAATGAATCGTTTTGATAGGCGGTCGTCAATAGCTGATAGCCAAATTGGTTTACGCTATTGCGGGTAATGTTGCGCTTGCCTTGGTTCGTCATATAAAGCTTGACCGTCTCATCATTGTTATCGGCGGGTTGATTAGCTTGAGATAGAAGCAGTAATGACCACAAGATTTTTGAAGCGTAATCATTTTTATTGGCATCGGTCAAAGCTGAAATATTTAGACCGTAGTTAACGCCAGCGATAGTGATGGTAGTAAGGTTATTTAAATCAATTGAGAGAACTTTAGTAGTCGCATTTAAAGCAACGCTTGAACCAAATCTTTGAGCTAGGGTTAAATCTGCCATAAGTAGAAAATTAGTTAATTTTTCCTACTATGCCCATTTCAACTATTAATAATTAGTACTGCTTCTACATAGAACAAGTACCTTTACTGATGTCGATAAGCATTGCTACAGGTACTATTGAGCCACTTATATTTACTTTTAATTGGTTGCTAGTACTGGAATTGTAGATATCTGAATACAATTCCAGTACCTCTTTTTAAAGATGAAAAATCACGGCAAAGGTCAAGCGGCTATCTGGACACCGCAAATTATTCGTCAAATGCGATCGCGTCTCAAATCTCCGACTCAAAGGTTGATTTTTGAAATCTCGCTGTTTACGGGCGAACGCATGGGCGCGATTGTCCAGTTAAAAGCGAGTGATGTGTATGATAAAAATGGTCAAGTACTTGATACTATTACCTTTGCAGCGACTACGAGAAAAGCCACAAAACATGGATTGGCTGCTACCCGTCAAGTAGCAGTTCATCCAGATTTGAAGTTTTATCTTGAAGCTTATACGCCAGCGTCACAGGTAGGTTATTTATTTCCCTCAGATAGTGAGATCGGGCATATCAGTTTACGCGCGGTTGATAAGTATTGGAGAGCTATTTTTGATGAACTTGGTTTATCTGGTTACTCAACTCATTCTTCGCGCCGTTGGGTGATTAATAGCTTGAGAAAGTCAGGGATTGAAATTGTCACTATTGCTGAAACCATGGGCATGAACATTCAGACCGTGAGACATTATCTCGATAACGATCCGCGTGAATGCAAGCGAGCGATCGCCACGCTGAGTATTTAGCTATGGATAAAATGACCGCGCAAGAAATAGGCATCTTTAACCGCGAGCAAATTAAAGACTATTTTGCGTTAAATCCAGATTGGATTAGTGCTGTAGCTTTGTCTAAGCTGATAGACCAACACGTCAATGTAATTCATACTCATTGCCGACACTTGGTTAAGCTCGGCTACTTAGAGGAAAAATTAATCAGATTAACAATCTCAAATAATAGTAGTCGCAAAATCATTCACTATCGATTAGCCACCACTATTAAAAGTCGCGACCGCTGCTAGTACCTCTGATAATTCTGCACCACGGTCAATCATTGCCTGTAAAACATTGGCTCGGTAATTTGCCAGCTCGGCGATGGTACTACCTCCTTTGATGTGGATGTGTTTCATTTTTAATCCCACGCGGTAGGACAAACGATAGTATTCTGTTTTTCGTTTACCAGGAGAATATTTACTCACACAAGCCGTTGTTTCTTTATCTACCGCGCGGTCTAGATATTTTTGGATCGCTTGTTGTTTCTTGGTTTGTATGTCGCTATCAGTATTTGATAGCGACACAGGATTGCTGTCGCTATCAGTCTTAAAGAGACACAATTGCTCTGACATATGCTTGCTCCAATTGGGGACTAGCAGACAAGTCTGCTAGTCCAATACTAGTTAAAAATCTTTTTTGATATGTTCGATTAAAACGTTTTTGTCTAGGGTTAATCCAGATTGTAGTTCTTTGGCTATCAGCATCGCTTTTGTTAGTGGAAGATGATGCTTGAACGCTTCATGTTCAAACAATGCAAATTCAAAGTAAGCATAGGCGCTTACATACTCACCTTGATTTATCCTCTTAATAGCTTGCTTTTTAGCTGTTGCCAAATAACGTTCAGGTACTTTGCTACTTATTCGGGACATAATTTATCACCTTGAAATACTTCTCTGACAAAGCGCGATATTTCTTTTACGCTTTCAAATTTTGGTAAATCTGGCGAGTAGTTTAAATCGAATGATTCAAACCATCTATTCTTTAAACAACTGATTAACCATGCTTGAGGATTAGTTATCGATCCAGGTTTAATGCTGTTTTGATAGAGCATTAGCTCAATACCGCGCTCTATTTCATCAAATTTTTGTCCAGCAATTGCCCAAATACGCTTTAAGGAACAGTGGTTATAGATAAGACCGATCTTACTCAATAGGTCAGCAAGCTTAGATATATTATGTTGTAGTAGTCTATTGAGCTTTTCTTTTGAAGCATCGCTATACACAGGCTTGGACGTTTTCAGCTTGGGGTATTTTCCCTGTTCTTGGGCATTATTCTGCAACACATTTTCTAGCGGTCGGACGAGAATTTTCTTAATCCACGGAGTGTAAGATTTTGTGATTAAAACTAGTCCTTGACTTTTTTCGTCTAGTTGAGCGATCGCTTCACGGATTGTTTTGGGGTCAAATGGTCTACCGCGATTTTTAGCTACCCAAGCGTTAAATATCCTTAAGTCAATTTCGATTTCACCTACTTCGTTAGGCTTGGCTCTTCTTAGTATCCAACGGAGCATTAGCAACGTTGATTGTCTTGTTAACCCACAGGCTAGGGCAAATTGATCGTTTTTTTTATTCCACGTCATTGTTATTATTTAATCAACATTGAATTGGTTAACAGAGGCTCGTAGGCTTGAATTTTACGAGCCTCTGTTTTTAGTCATCGTCAGGAATACCAGATACATCAATTCCTAATGCTTTGATCATTACCTTCAGAGACTTTTTGCATTCACGAGCAAGCGCAACAACCGTTTCAAGCTTTGGAGTAGAGTTACCTAGTTCTATATCAGCAAGACTTCTTTCAGATAGCCCTATACGCCTACCAAGCTCAACACGGGTTAGTCCTAGCTCTTCTCTAAATACTCTCACGGGTGTTTTTTCCTTTTTGGAATTATCTTTCATAATATGAAGTAAACTTCATGAAGTCAACATCTTGTTTTTTGAAACTAGATGAGGTAGACTTCATGTATTGAGACAACAAAAAACACCAAGCGTCCTCAGAACGGGAATTTTGAAACACTTGATGCCTTTAATTGTCTCTTATGATTGCTAGCGACAAAGCTATGGAGTTAAATGAAATTTAAGACAATAACTTACCAGCGAGTAAAAAACTTGGGTAACTATGAATCAGAACGCCTTGAGCTATCGGTAGAACTAGATGAGAATGATGATGAAGCAGTGGCGATCGCATCACTAAAATCTAAAGTAGAACAAGCTTTGGGTATTGAATCTGACCAACCACCTTTTTAAACCATGAGTGAAATTATTTACGATTTACATAAGTTGAGATCTCAAAATATACCACCAGAAAGCCTTACTGATTGGATGGCGTTTGTTACTGCCACAAATACCCGTAGTGCATACTGGTTAATGCGCTCATTTATTGATACTTATGGCATTGAAACATTTTGGGCATATAAAGATCAACAGATGAAGCAAAAATATGGCGTAGTTTTAAGCTCATCTCAAAAAATAGAATATATAAACAACATGATGAATTCGGAAGATAGTTTTGTTGATGAATGAACCAAAATATCAGATCGGCGCTCGCATTGCCGATAGTCCTTTTACAGTCTGTGGTTCACTCACTTTAAGTAACGGTACACATCGCTATTTTATTCAGGTAGCCGATTCAGATAATACTTTTGTGGGTACAGAAGATGATATCGAGCAAGCAATTGTTTTAGTCAAAAATGAAGTTAACCGCCTGATGAGTATCGCTTTGGAACAGCGATCGAAACTTTAGTAATCACTATAGTCGCGGGGTAATTCCAACCTATCCTGTATGGGATGTATTGGCTTTCGTTAAGAAATAAGCCAGTAGTTAAACTCAGTGCTTTCATATTTCCTAAGCCAAAATTCCCATTAAAAAATCTCGAACAAAGTGCTTATAAAAGGAAAAAGGTAATTTACCTTTGGGAGTTTCACAAGCCATCCGAGATTTTTATTTTTTATCTAACTTCCATAATACATGAATCGAATAATCGGGCTTGATGTCGGTCGCGGATCGGCTGTTTTGTGCTGTATATCTGAATTTCCTGATAACATTCAGCAGCGCTATAAACAGCTAAAAAATACCAAACAATTCCACAAAGTCGATTGTTCTAGATTGGGCGTAGAGAAATTACTATCCCTCAAGCCAACGGGTATAGTTTTAGAACCAACGGGCTATTGGTACAGTCAATTTTGGGTAATGGTCGCACAAAAATATGACATTCTCATTTATTGGATCGGGCATACAGACTTGTCTGGTCAACGCTCCCATTATGGATTTACTAACAAACGTGATGAGGAAGATGCTTTGTGTCTGACAGCTTGTTATTTCGATCCACAGTTTGTCAATATTCACGGGCAAAAGCGGTTTATCAATTTAAACCACGATCTAACTATCATGAGAATTAGAGGGTTATTTAATCAAAAAGAACAGCTCCAAAAACTAAGAACCAACTTAGTTTCACAATTACGTCAGAGATTAAGCTATGAATTCCCTGAAATCGCACGTCACACCATGACGCGATCGACAACAAAAGGTTATACGCCAATTATTTATTGGTTAGCTTTTAACCACTCCAATTTTAGATATGACAATAAGTACAAGCTTTCTATTGCACCAGAATTAGGCATACAAATAAGCACTTATACGCGCCATCATTCTCAGACAATTATTGACTTAGAACTTAGATATAGCAAGCATTTAGAAGAACTTGACAATTTAATTGCACTACCTCAGTTTGATGTTTATAACCAAGTGTTTGATCGCTTTAAGTTTGCCACTTCTTGCAGGGCAATTTTGTTGATTAATCTCTATCCAATCGATAAATTTTTAGTAGATGGTCAATCGTGGATTGAATATGAAACTAGCAAAGGTAAACGCCAAAAGCGCGATCGCTCTTTAAGAAAGTTCCAAGCTTGTTTAGGCTTATCTTTTAGCTATTCCATGTCAGGGGGAAGCTTTGAGCGCAAGTTTCACGGTAACTCGATGGTTAGATCTCACCTTTACGCTTGGGCTTATTGTCTGGTATCTCGTAAAGGGAATTTAATCGGCAACGACATTGGTAAACAATTAAGCGATCGCTATCAAGAACTGAGAAAAACCGTTAAAGGTAAAGATAGCTTAATTAGAATTCTGTTTAAAGCCACGAGGATCTTGTTTTATGAACTGATTAAAGCCAATAATTAATTAAAAGGAAATATGAAATTTATTTTATGACGAATGAACTGCTTCCTACCTTGGCGATCGCTCCAAAAGATCGACAAAAATCTCGTGTCATAGTTGTTGGTGCTGGAATAGGTGGTTTAACGGCAGGAGCATTATTGGCTAAACGTGGTTATCAGGTGACAGTTTTCGATCGGGCAATTGTGCCAGGGGGATGTGCTTCGACTTTCAAACGTCGTGGTTTTACCTTTGATGTGGGAGCGACTCAGGTAGCGGGGTTAGAGCCTGGAGGTATTCATCACCGTATTTTTGAGGAGTTAGAAATTGACCCGCCAACAGCTAGCTATTGCGATCCTGCCTGTGCGGTTTTCTTACCTGGAGAGACTGAGCCAATTAGTGTTTGGCGTGATGCGGAACAATGGCAACAGGAAAGACAAAGGCAATTTCCTGGAAGTGAGCCTTTTTGGCATCTATTAAATCGGTTATTTGAGGCAAGCTGGCGTTTTCAGGGGCGAGATCCCGTGCTTCCCCCTCGCAGTGTCTGGGATATATGGCAGTTAATCTCGGCAGTTAGACCAGATACCTTAATTACCCTGCCTTTTGCCTTAATGACTGTAGCTGATGCTTTAAAGCTTTATGGTTTGGCTGACAATAAACGCTTAAAAACCTTTCTAGATCTACAGCTAAAACTATATTCCCAAGTGGGAACAGAAGAGACAGCCTTACTTTATGCCGCCACAGCCTTAGCCGTTTCCCAAGCACCCCAAGGACTATTTCATCTCGAAGGCAGTATGCAGGTATTGAGCGATCGCCTGGTAGCTGGTTTAGAGAAATACGGTGGTAAACTTTTAATGCGACATACCGTTAAGCAGATTCATACTAAGTCGGGAAAAGTTACAGGAGTTACGGTACAGAACCAAAAAGGAGAAACCTGGACAGAATCGGCGGATGAAGTAGTAGCAAACGTTACGGCACAGGATTTAGTCAGGTTGACTAACGATCGAATTCTGCATAACTACCAGCGTCGCGTGGAAAAGCTACCCCAACCATCAGGGGCATTTGTAATTTATTTGGGAGTCAAACGAGAGGCAATCCCTCAAGACTGTTCACCCCATCTTCAGTTTCTTTATAACCAAGATGAAGTAATTGGCGAAAATAACTCTTTGTTTGTCTCTGTAAGCAAGCCTGGAGATGGACGCGCGCCCGACGGACAAGCAACTTTGATTGCCTCTTCTTTTACTGATGTAGATCTATGGTGGAAAGATGGAAACTATGAGCAGATTAAACAACAATATACCGATGAGGCGATCGCCCGTTTAAATTCCTATTTTGATCTCTCTGCCGAAAACATCATCTATACCGAAGCAGCTACCCCTAGAACCTTCGCTAACTATACCGCTAGAGACAAAGGGATCGTCGGTGGATTAGGACAACGAATCAAGACTTTTGGCCCTTTTGGCTTTGCTAACCGCACTCCAGTTAAGCATCTTTGGCTAGTGGGAGACTCCACTCATCCAGGGGAGGGTACGGCAGGGGTTAGTTATTCCGCTTTGACGGTGGCGAGGCAGATTGAAGCAGGTTTAAAACCACTTTGATCTAGATTAAGACCAAAGTTATCAAAAAGCTCTAAGCTCTAAGTTATTCTTCTGGATCTACTTCTTCATCTTGGTCTAGGATATCATCCAGTTCATCTGTTTCCTTGCGATCGCTAAATTTATCTGATTGATAAGGCATAAATCGACCAGTACTTTTAATCCATCTAAAAAGAGATTCATTTTCTCTGGGGGCAATAATCGCTGCGGGTTCACCTATCGGTTCTTGTTGCAGTGCGGGGTTGTGATATTTTTTAGTCATTATTATTGCTTTAGGTGTTATTGAATAAATTGCTTTTTGATCAAAGGTGAAGTCATCGCCGTCAAAAGACTTCCGTAGTTCAGGTTGAAATTTACACCCGCCCCCACTTTTAAATAAGAGTTTTTACAGTCGAGAAGCAAATGATCGCTACTAGCTCCCAATATCTCTAAATCTTGATTTGGACTTAAGCCAGATACCAGAGTGTCTTGTTTGCCCAAAGCAACAATTGCTCTTCTGTGGCGATTGCCATTACTTTTCGGATACGTTGAGCGCAAAACGGGAATATTACCAAAAGCATCTCGACCAATCTTGCCAAAGGGTAGACAAGGCTTGACTTTCGATTCAATAACTTCGGCAATTAATTTAAAGGCATTGGTATGTAATTTGGGAATAGTTCTACCTTGAACAGTTTCACAGCCTAGAAGAATTGATTCTCCCAAGCGCAGATTATTAATTCGCCCAACGTTTTTAGTGGATTGATACCATTCATAGTTCGCTGAATTTCCACCAGAAATCAAAGATAAGTGAATGGGAAATTTCTTTTCCACCGCGTCGCTTAATGCTGATAATTGGCGCATTTTTTGCTCGTCAGGCTTGATGCCTCCATAACAAGCCAAATTACAACCGAGTCCGATAATTTTGAGCTGGGGTAAGTCTAAAACTTTTTTAATAAAGAGGAAAATATCATCGGGCATTATTCCCTCTCTTAAATCACCCATTTCCACCATTAAAATTATTTGATGAATTTTATTTTGCCCAGCTGCGTAATAGTTCAGCTTTTCCAGGGTGTCTAGTTCTGTATTGAGGCTAATATCGACATTTTCAATAATCGATTCGGCTTGACTGGGGGCAGTGCGGAGTAAAACAAACTGAGCCGATATTCTGGCATTTCGCATCCTTTGAATATTTTCTAAGCGAGAATCGGCAATAAACTTGACACCTCCTCGAATCATCGCCTCGGCAATTAAAGGTTCTCCCAATACAGCTTTTGAGACTCCCATTAAAGAAATACCTTGTTGTCCGTAAAGTTCGCTGAGCATCCGAGCATTATGCTCTATTTGAGATAGAGTAATTTCGATTCTGGGCATAAACGCATTCATAGTTTTATGACAACGTTCAATATCTACCCTGTGGTTAATAAAGGAGGTGTTGGGGAATTTAATTTGTTTTGTTGACCAAGAGCAGGAAAAAGATTGTATAAAGCACGGATTAGTTTGGCACAACCATAGGTCAAAACATCTGTAGTTGGTAGTAAAAGACGGTCTTCATAGCTTTTGATCGTTTTCTGAACTTCTGTTGCGGTCAAATTTTCATGGCTTAAAGCGATCGCAATTACCTGAGCTTGAGAAATTGCTTTAATTAGACGAATTTCACTGACAATACTTGGCATTGGTAACAGGGGAAAATCGCAGCGGAATTTCCTGCCAGGAGGATGTTGTAAAATAACGCCATCGGGCATACATCCTTTTAAAATACCTACCGAACTCATAAAAGCGGGATGAGAGACAGCACTTTGCCCTTCGACAAGAATAATATCGGGATTTTCTTGCTTAAAGGCTTGAACAACGGCATTTTCTATTTCGCCGATGACAAATTGAGACACCAAGGCATCAATAGATACACCATAAGTTGCTCCTTGCATTAAGCCTGTTTGACCTGTGGCAACTAATACCGATTTGATCCCTAAATTGTTTAAAGCTTTATTTAATTCCACTGCGGTAGTCATTTTGCCGCAAGCGCAATCAGTACCTAAGATAGCAATTACAGGAACATTTACTTGGGATATTTGACCAGTAAAGACATGAAGATCTTTTAATTTTGGCGGTTTTCTAATGTCTTGAATTTTGACTCCACACTTTATAGCCATCTGGTTGAACTCAGCATCTTCAGAAAAGAACTCATGCAGACCATTAATGATATCCATTCCTTTGGTCATGGCTTCCAAGATCAAAGCTCTTTCAGCAGCAGATATAGTCGCATCTAAAGGAGCTTTACCATAGATGTAGCAATCGGGAATATCTACTAATCGATCTAAAGCTGACTGTAGGTTAGCAAAAATGGGAATATTGTTTTTCCGCTGATCTAATTGCTCTCCTGCATCTTCACCAGCTAAGGAACTATCGATTACTCCGACAATGTTATAAGTATCGGAGTGTCGAACTAACCCTGCTGCGGTTTTACCGTCCATTAGGCCAAATTGATTTTCACAGTAAATCAAAGCGGTTTTTTTGGCGATTAACATTAAAATTGTTTTCCTAATATTTGAAAAGTTAAGGGGAATAATTTGCTGAGAAAGCTGGCATTGCCTGATAACAGTGGCTACAGTGCCAGTAAATGCCTCCACAGCTTAAATGACGAAGCAAGACGTATGAGCAGCAAGGACATATATGTCTACTCATCAGAGAGAGGCTAGTTTTTGATTGAGCAAGTCGTTTGGAAGATCGATTAAATAAAACTTGCATTGTTAAAACCTGATTTTTATTAGCATTTAGCTCAGATTTTAGAATTAGGGAAAAATTGTAGCTGAATCCGCAATTCTGGTTGATTTTTTAGGTTTACGAGCCAAATATTTTTACTTCGCCTTAATATGTTTAATCGTGTCTCTTCTAATTGACTGTTGAGGCAATCGGGTCGCCACAAAACAAGCCCAGCTAAGGGAAAGAAAAGACAGTTAGATAAATTGACATAAAATCTCTCTTTAATTAGATACTGTAGAGATTTAAATTCGGAGATAAATTTACGAATTTAGTCAAGACTCCGAAAATATTTCTTAACATTATGATCATAACCTGGAACTTTAGATAAATGAGATTGAGACACAACTCTTATTAATCATCAAGATAATTTGAGCAGATTGAGAGCGATCGCACTGCCAAATTTACCTTGTTCTCAGATGCCGATCGCGTCACAATAGAAGAAAGTATTTATACTCATATATTTTTATTGCAAATTGTTTAAAATTCGCAGCATGTTAGCACAACCAGAAACTATTAAAGCAGGCTCTCTTAACCTCGATTGCGACATCGTAATTGTCGGTGGTGGGATTGTGGGAACAACTCTAGCAGCAGCACTCAAAGATTCTGGCTTAAAAATTATTTTGATCGAGGCTCAGTCCCAGGAAATTACAGCTCAGAAGACTCAGGCTTACGCTTTTTCGCCCTTATCAAGCCATATTTACGAAGGGATTGGTATTTGGCAAGATATATTCCCTCATGTTGGTAAATATCAGCACATTAGTCTCAGCGATGCCGATTATTCACAGAAAGTTAAGTTTGAAACAAAGGACTTACCTGGAGAACATTTGGGCTATGTAGCGCAACACAATATAGTTATTACTGCTTTGCATAAATATTTAGCGGATTGTTCCAACGTTACTTGGCTTTGCCCAGCAGAGGTGGTTAATGTCACGACAGACAAGAATATTTCGACTGTTGCAGTTAAAGTTCAGGGAGAACAACGCCTAATTAAAACTAAATTAGTGGTTGGTGCAGATGGAGCGCGATCGCATATCCGTAGTTTAGCAGGTATCAAAACTCGCGGTTGGAAATACTGGCAATCCTGTGTCGCTTTTACGATTAAGCATACTGCCCCCGAAAATAATACCGCTTTTGAACGTTTTTGGCCCAGTGGCCCGATGGGAGTGTTGCCATTACCAGGAAACCGCTGCCAGATTGTCTGGACAAATCCCCATGCTGATGCTCAGGCTTTAGCCGAATTGGATGAGTCAGCTTTTTTGGCTAAACTACAAACCTATACTGGTAGTGTGTTAGGCGAGTTAGAACTAGTTAGTCAGCGTCGAGTATTTCCCGTGCAACTGATGCAGTGCGATCGCTATATTAAATCTCGCTTGGCTCTAATTGGCGATGCTGCACATTGTTGTCATCCTGTTGGCGGACAGGGTTTAAACATGGGTATTCGCGATGCTGCTAGTTTGGCGCAGATTTTGCAAGCAGCTCATCAGCAAGGACAGGATATCGGTACAGTTAAAGTTCTCAAGCGATATGAAAGCTGGCGTCAGATCGAGAATTTAGCAATTTTAGGTTTTACCGATTTATTAGATCGACTATTTTCTAATAACTGGTTGCCCGTAGTGGCAATGCGTCGTTTAGGGCTATGGATGATGAGCTATCTTAAGCCCCTGAGAATTTTTGCTTTAAGACTGATGACAGGTTTATTGGGTAAAAAGCCCAAGTTGGCAATGAGCAATGAACAATGAACAATGAACAATGAGCAATGAGTAATGAACAGTAATTAGTAATCAGTAATCAGTAATTACTAAAAGCTGCACCATGAATTGCATCATGAATTAAAGATATAATATCTTTCGGTTTGGTTTATAGCTGATGGCTTCCTTCAAATCAATCGGTAACTAACTTTAAACAGAAGATCGCACACTATGATTCACGATATATTTATGCCCGCTCTTAGTTCCACCATGGAAACAGGTAAGATTGTTGAGTGGTCTAAATCTCCTGGGGATAAAGTAGAAAAAGGGGAAACTGTCCTAGTAGTAGAGTCGGATAAAGCCGACATGGACGTAGAAACCTTTTATGATGGCTATCTGGCAGTGATTATGGTGGAAGCAGGAGAAGAAGCTCCCGTGGGTAGTGCGATCGCTCTCATAGCAGAAACTGAAGCCGAAATTGCCGAAGCTAAACAACAAGCAGCAGCTCATGCAGGTGGTGGCACTAAGCCTCAAGCAGCTGCTCCTGTGGCTGTTACCGCTCCCATAGAAGTTAATACCGCTACAGTAGCGAGTAATGGCAGTAGTAATCGTAATGGTTCAGGTAGAACAGTTGCTTCCCCTAGAGCCAAAAAATTGGCAAAACAGTTAGGTGTAGATTTAAAATCTCTTCAGGGAAGTGGCCCTTATGGACGCATTACGGCAGGCGATGTTGAACAAGCTGCTGGCAAGCCTGTTTCTACTCCTGCTGCCACCCCAGTCGGCGTTGCTCCTCAAGCTACTGCTAACACTGCCCCAGCGGTAATAGCTGCGCGTGTAACCCCTGCTGCTCCTCCAGCCAATATAACTCCTGGTCAAACTGTACCGCTCAATACCCTTCAAAAAGCAGTGGTACAAAACATGATGACAAGTTTGCAAGTGCCGACTTTTCATGTGACCTATACCATTAATACCGACGCTTTAGATCAACTATATAAACAAATTAAGTCCAAGGGCGTGACCATGACGGCTCTATTGGCAAAAGCGATCGCCGTTACACTCAAAAATCATCCTGTAGTTAACGCCAGCTATGCCCAGGATGCGATTAAGTATAATGCTGAAATCAACGTTGCTGTAGCAGTCGCCATGCCTGATGGTGGTTTAATTACCCCCGTGTTGCGTAATGCCGATCAAATGGATATTTATTCTCTATCCCGCACTTGGCAAGATTTAGTGGCACGTTCTCGCTCGAAACAACTACAACCTGACGAATATAGCACTGGTACATTTACCCTTTCTAACTTAGGGATGTTTGGGGTAGACAACTTTGATGCGATTTTACCTCAAGGACAGGGTTCAATTCTTGCCGTCGGTGGTTCAAAACCTCAGTTAGTAGCGGACGATTCAGGCATGATGGGAGTTAAACGTCAGATGAAGGTGAATATTACTTCTGACCACCGCATTATTTATGGCGCACAAGCAGCAGCTTTCTTAAAAGATTTGGCGACTTTGATTGAAACTAATCCTCAATCTTTAACCCTTTAATCTATTATCTTGAAATCAGATCGCGACAAGAGGGCGAATGACCATTCGCCCCTACAAGATTTGTGTTGCTGGAAAATGACGCTATAGCCATAGATAAAAACGTTAGGACATTTCCTACTTCCTATTTCCTATTTCCTACTTACGAGCCGATTACTATTAATGTCCTAATCTAATTTTGTACGGCTATAGATGATCGATCGGTTTCTCTACGAAAAATCTGCGACATATCAGGAATGTCTAATTATTCCTTTTGTGTATAGCTATGTTGATGGCCAGGATATATATTCTTATGCCTTGTTATGCGAGCAAGGATATACCAGTATCTTGCATCAAGCAGAGAATCCTGCCAAATTATATTCGGGTGAAATTAAAGAGATTATTGCGATCGCCCAACAACATCTTGATACTCAAATAACTTTAGAAGGATCTGATTATTTTCGCCAACGCTATACTTATAACCACAACCTAATCATTATTCATCAGCAAGGCAATAAATGCTTTTACGATCACTATGCACCAACTAAGCTAGTTAATATTGCTGCACCAAAGATTTTTTCTAGTACTTCAGAATGCATTGATTGGGTAAAACTAGGACTACAACGTCAATAAACTATGCTTCTTGAACTACCACAAACGGTTGAACAATTAGAGCCACAAACTGTTTTTCAGGGGTTTGATTCCATTCTGTCAGTTGTTGGGAAGATGGTTTGGCAATCGATTGATTCTCGATCCAGTTTTGAACAAAGGCTGTATTGTCTTCAGCGATCGCCACTGCTACTTCCGCAAGTTCTAACTCATCTTTAATCACAATGATCGCATCTCGTTTGGCATGAGGCTGCAACTCGTTCCAGGAGATATCAGCAACATCTTTTTGCAGCTTTTCTTTTAAACCAGGCATATTAAAGCAAATTATGATTTTGTTCCGATTATTTTAAAACTATCTCAAGAGCTTTTCAATCCCTTGATTTTCCCTTTCAATTCAGTGATCGTACCTAATAAATCGGCTTGAGCGATCGCCTGCTGCTCCCCTGATGCCAACCATTTTAAGTTAACGGTATTGTTGGCTGCTTCTGTATCACCGATGATTAAACAGGCAACTGCACCACTGCGATCGGCTCTTTTAAACTGTTTACCAAAGGCACTACCACTAAGGTCTAGTTCGACACCTAAATCTAGGCTGCGTAACTTCTGGGCTAACAATAGTCCTTGTGCTTCAGCCACTTCACCGCGAGACACAATATACAGATCGGGACTATTAACAAAAGTAGAATTGATCTGTTGTAACAACAAAACTAATCTTTCCATGCCAATTGCCCAACCCACCGCTTGAGTTTCCGGCCCACCTAATTCTTTGACCAAGCCGTCATAACGCCCTCCACCACAGACTGTCGCCTGTGCGCCCAAGTCAGCAGATTTGATTTCAAATGCCGTGTGGGTATAGTAATCCAAGCCTCTAACTAAACAGTGGTTTATTTGATATTCGATCTTTAAATCAGTTAATAACTGCAAGACCGTATCAAAGTGTTTTTTCGAGTCGGCGCTGAGGTGTTCGGTAATTTTGGGTGCGTTTTGCGCAATTTCTTGAGTCTTGGGATCTTTACTGTCTAGAATTTTTAAAGGATTACGAGTCAAACGATCTTGGCTGTCTTTGTCTAGATCATTTTGATAAGGTTCAAGATAACTGACTAAAGCTTCACGATATTGAGCGCGATCTTCGCCGTTACCTACTGAATTAATGTCTAACTCCAGATTCTTTAAGCCCAAAGTTTGCAGGATATCAGTTGCCAAAGCAATTACTTCCGCATCAGCACGAGGCGCATCACAACCAATTAATTCGAGTCCTACCTGATGAAACTGGCGTTGACGACCAGCTTGAGGACGCTCATAACGAAACATTGGCCCTGTATACCAAAGACGCTGAACTCCCCCTTGAGCATGAAGCTTATTTTGAATATAAGCTCGCACTATTCCGGCTGTGCCTTCAGGCCTAAGAGTAATTGATTGATCTCCTCGACTACTAAAGGTGTACATCTCTTTTCCCACCACATCAGTAGCTTCCCCAATACCACGCTCAAACAAAGCTGTCTGCTCGAAAATTGGCGCCCGAATCTCTTGATATACTGCTCTACCTAATATTTTTTTGACCGTTGCTTCAATAAACTGCCAGTAACCAACTTCCTCTGGCAATATATCTCTCGTTCCTCTTAATGCTTGAATCATTTATTGTTTGCTTGCTCAAAATCAAATTGTTTGCGTTCTTCAGCTGTTAGCTATTAGCTACCTTTATTCCTGGATTGAAATTTAGTCTTTTCACCTTGACCATATCAGTAAAGCAATAATATCAATTGCCTAATTACCCATAAATTTTTTCTCTAGCTCAGTGCGATCGCTTTGCTATACTGCTGTTTAAACCGCTTTAATTTAGCATTATAAAGTTTCGATAAAGATGCCAAGGGCGATCGCAATAGCTATTTTGTCTAAGCTAACTTGTGATTTTTTTCCATTTTTTGAGTTTTAATATATGATGAACCTTATCGTAGAATTAAGATTTTTTTCAACCAGGTAATTCTTGGGCAACAACTTTTCGGTAGTATATTTATAAACATAAACAATTATTTTATAACTATGAGCAGCCTTTTAGACTCTCGGTCTAATTATTAAACAACATTTGACCTACTAATTAAGCCGATATTATCAATCGCCAGCATTCTCTTTTACTAACAGACGATGATTTAGTAACATCTAGAGTTAGATTTAAAGAACTAAAAAAGAATTATTAAAGATAATGTTATTTTATCTTTTTTCTGCTATTTTTTTAGTAAAAGTTAGTAAAAACTTGATTCAATCTTTAAACATAGAAACAAAATTAATCGCTAAAATTATTGTAAGTCGCCATCGTTTTGATCCGCTGCTATCTCTTGAAGAGTTTTCCATCCTGGTAGCCAGAGAGAATCGTCCTTAAGTTGAGACGCATTAAGCCAAAAACGAGTTTGGGGATCGCAAGAGGCTACCATTTCGGCAAAAACCCATTTTCCTTGGTTTTGGCGATCGACTACTTGGAAATGTCTCCAGCCCCAGGTTTTTTGAATCGCCGTCCATTTTGAGCCAATTAAATAAGGGAACTTTAATTTTTGCTTTTTCGACATTTTAACCTCAAGAGATAATAATGATTGTTTAGTCGCAATAATTTACTTTTTTCATTGTGATATTTTTATGAAAACTACATCTGTTTTGTATCAATTATTTTTAGAAAGAATTAATAGCTATAGTGCGATCGCTCTATTCCTTTGTATAGGTTTAGCATCTGCCCCTGCCACGGCACAAAATAATACTATCGAGTTACAAAATACTGGTTCAGACCCCAAGGTAGAAGACTCCAACCAACAGCCCCAAGTCAATTATAAAGATTTACCCCCTTTAGATAACTCTGAATTTCCTGGCTCTAACCCCACACCAGGAATTGCACCCCTTCCAGCCACTAACGCCGATTTTGCTACCGAAGAAACAGACTATACTCTGGGGGCAGGTGATCAAATTAAGCTTGATATTTTCCAGGTTGCAGAGTACAGCGGTGAATATCCTGTTTTAGTTGATGGCACCATTAGCTTACCCTTAGTTGGTCGAGTTGATGTTAGAGGTTTAAGCCTCAAAGAAACATCTGAGGTAGTTTCTAAAAAGTATGCAACTTACCTCAAAAGACCAATTATTACTGTCGGTTTAATAGCACCTCGTCCCTTGAGAATTGGTATTGCAGGAGAAGTAGATAATCCTGGTGCTTATGAGGTTGTCCTTACTGCTGATGATCCTCAGTTTCCCACAGTTACGGATTTATTAGAACAAGCTGGTGGTATTACTACTATTGCCGATGTACGTAACGTTCGAGTGACCAGAAGCAATGGAGGCAAAGGTAAAGAAGTTACCTATAACTCTAATCTGTGGGATTTATTAACCAAAAATCAAATCAGACAGGATATTTCTTTGCGAGATGGTGACACAATCTTTGTACCTACTACCGCCAAAATTAATACTACTGAGTTAGATAGATTAGCTCAGGCTAGTTTTGGTCTACAGTCAGATAAGCCGATTAAAGTAGCAGTAGTGGGTGAAATATATCGTCCAGGATCGCACTTTATTCAGCCTGAGTTATTGGGTCGAAACAATAACAACGGGGCAAATCAGGGCAAGCAGGAGTCTATTCCTCCTAGGTTATCCCAAGCAATACAAACTGCTAGCGGAATTAAGCCTTTGGCTGATATTAAAGATGTTCAGGTTAAGCGTACCGCTTGGAATGGTGAAGAAAAAATTATTGCCGTAAATTTGTGGGAAGTTATTCAATCTGGAGATACTAGCCAAGACATCATTTTGCAGGAAGGAGATAAAATTATTATTCCTAAAGCGACTGCACTGACTGAAGAAGAAAGACAAAAAATAGCTGATGGTACTTTTTCTCCAGATGAAATTACCGTCAATGTTGTCGGTGAAGTTGTTACCCCAGGGCCAGTGAAAGTGAAGCCCAATACGCCACTTAACCAAGCAATTCTAGCAGCTGGGGGATTTGATACTCAGCGTGCTAATAGCAAGGAAGTAGAGTTAGTTAGCCTCAAACCCAATGGCACGGTTGATAAACGTAAAATCCAGATAGACCTTGGTGCTGAAGTCAACGAACAAACTAACCCTGTTTTAGGTCAGAACGATGTCGTAGTTGTTGGTCGCTCTGGTAGTACCTCCGCTACGGACAGCCTTGGCAAAGTAACCAGTCCTCTTGGTGGTTTGTTTGGCTTGTTTAATGCCATTTTCTAGACATAAATCATGATAGTGTAGCCCATGGTTCTGCTGTAATCTGTCAGGACGATGGGTTATTATGCGACTAATTTGACATAATCCGTGTTGTGAGGATTGAAAAAATAATGCCCGATAGAAGTCCAGATCGTTCCACATATCTTCCTTTGAAAGATCAAAACGGCAAGGGAATTAGTCATAAAAACGGAAATGACACTTATTCCTATTCCTTCCCTGTGTCAAATAAAGCAGCGGAAGCCGACGACGGAGATAGTATCGATCTACGTCAACTGGTCAGCATGGTTAAGCATCGTTTGCGTTTAATTTGTGCTGTAGTTGCTGGAGTGACTGCAACGACGACAATTCTTACCTTAACCCAGGAAGCAAAATATCAGGGTAGTTTTCAACTTTTAGTAGAGCCAGTAGCTAAGGAACAAGAGGATCCTCTGGCTGCATTGCAGCCAGATCTAGGTGGCTTAGATTACGAAACTCAAATTGAAGTGCTGCGTAGTCCTCGGGTGTTAAACCCGATTATCAAAGATTTGGCGGCAAAATATGCTGATATTAATTATGGAGAATTGATTCAGCCGAAAAGGTCTCCTCTAAAAATTGAGCGATTAGACGAAACCAAAATTTTAGAGATAACATTTACCGATCCAGATCCAAATAAGATTCAATTTGTCCTGGATAAGTTAGCAGCATCTTACCTGAGTTATTCTCTTGATGATAAAAGAGCCAAGGCTAAGCAAGGTATTGACTTTGTTGAAAGTCAGCTACCAGAGGTTACAGGCAGGGTTGATGAATTGCAAGGTAAATTACAGGCCTTTCGTCAGCAATATAATCTACTCGATCCAGAAAAGCAGGCTCAGATTTTGGCGCAACAGCGAGTTAATTTTGAGTTGAAATATTTTGATACTCAAACCAGATTAAAAGAAACTAGATCTCTGTATACCCTATTGCAGAAGCAATTGAATTTAAATCCGCAACAGGCTCTGGCTGCTAGTTATTTAAGCGAATCTCCTCGATATCAAAATTTGCTCAATGAGCTACAGAAAGTTGAGCTTGACCTTGCTCGAGAATCATCCCGTTTTTCCGCCGAAAATCCAGTCATACAGAATTTAGAGGAAAAGAAAACTAGTTTACTTACTTTGTTACAGCAAGAAGCTGGTAGTGTTTTAGGACAAAATTTAGCTAATTCAGTGGATAATTCGTCCAACCTCACTTCTCCGAGTAGCTTACGCTTAGAACTTAATCAAAATTATATTGAGGCAGCTAATCAAATTGAGATTTTAGAACTTAAAAAACGAGTCTTAGAGGATGAAATTGCTAAACTTGGCAATTTTACTAAGCAGATGCCCGTAATTGCCCGTCAATATACCGATCTTAATCGCCAATTGCTCGTTGCAACAGAGAGTTTAAATCGATTTTTAACTGCTAAAGAAGAACTACAGCTACAGGTAGCGCAACAAGCACTTCCCTGGCAAACCATCTCTGCGCCAACCGTATTGATCGATCCTGTCTCGCCCAAGATTCCGCAAAATATCGCGTTAGGATTGCTTTCGGGCTTAATGCTTGGCTGTGCAGCAGCGCTGTTAGCTGAACGTCTCGATCCAGTATTCCATTCACCAGAAGAACTCAAAGAGAGCATTAATCTACCAGTTCTTGGTCTAATTCCCGTTCAAAAAGATCTCCATCCTGCTGACGAGCTAGCAGCCTCCCCTAAAAAGGAAAAAATTACTCTGCCTCAGCTACAGATTGGGAATACAACCTTAAATCTCAATCGCTCTATCAATGTAACTCCAGCAGATCCACTAGATAATAGACACAAATGGAACATTAGTTCGCCTTTTTTGGAGTCTTTTCGTTCTCTCAATACTAATATTAAGCTTCTAGGTTCTGATACCTCTTTACGTTCTTTTGTGATCAGCTCTTCTATTCCTTCTGAAGGAAAATCTACTGTTTCTTCTCATCTAGCTCAAGCCGCAGCAACTATGGGACAAAGAGTAATGCTGATTGATGCAGATTTGCGTCGTCCTCAAGTTCACCGTTGGATAGGTATTGAAAACAAGGAAGGACTTAGTAATGTCTTAGCCACAGGATTAGATGTGGAAGAAGCGATTATTAAAGTTCCTCAATGGGAAAATTTATCGGTAATCACGGCGGGAGATATTCCCCCCGATCCTACTCGACTGCTTTCTTCACAAAAAATGTTTGCTTTGATGGAGCGTTTAAAAAGCAGTCGACAATATGACCTAATTATTTACGATACTCCGCCTATTCTCGGATTTGCTGACGGCAGAGTTCTGTCAAATCGCACTGATGGGGTAGTTTTAGTGGTAAGAATTGGTAAAACCGATCGCTCTTTGCTCAAGCAAAATATTGAGAATATTCAGATGTCTAATGTTCCAGTTTTAGGGGTAATTGCAAATCACGTCAGCCAGACAACTAATTCTTATCACTATTACAATCATTACTACGCCGATCGCAAGTAAATCAGCATTAATGCTCAGATCGGGATTAACCTTAAGCATAGTTTAGCCAGCTTCAGCAGCAAATCAGCAGAATTCCTTTGAGAGTTAGGTATAAATTGTTATATATTTTAGATCAACGTCATCATAAATAAACAAATCAAACTAGCGTGAACTTGCCAGTTATCTCTTCTACTTTCTTTCTAACTCTGCTGATGATGATCGGTTTGTTTTTCTTTATTCGCGCTTCTGTCAAAGATCGTACTAAACAAATTCAATTGCTTCCTGCGGAGTCGGAAGATGTTTTAATCAAAAAGTTGCAGGAATATTTTGAGGCTAGAGCCTACCAGTTAACCTCCGTCAATCCCGAAACTAAGCAAGTAGAATTTAAAGGATATGTTCAACCAAGTCTTTTCTTGGCTATTCTTCTTAGCTTATTAGCCGCAGTTGGTTTATCATGTTTAACTTTGGTTCTATTACTACTTTTCCCAGATCTTAATCGTTTATGCTGGCTGTTAATTTTGATTGCTCCCTTAGCTGGGGTGTTCTATTGGCAAAAAGCTGGTCGTTGGGAGAATATAATGCTTCAAGTAATAAATAGCGATCGCCAAAATCTCGTGAGGATTACTGCTCATCGAGATGAACTGATTCAGTTGCAGGAAAATTTAGCTGTTGAAATCTTGGATTAATTTTGCTTTTTTAAATCAGCTGGTCAGAATTATTTTTGTATTTATAACAGCAAAAAGAGAGGGAATTGTCTTCTCTCTCTTTAGAGTTAATTTTTAATTAATTTTTGATTAGTTGATTCTCTAATTGCTGTAGAAAATCTAATGAGTAGTAGCTGCAGCGATCGCTTTATCCCCTTCCCAATCTTGAAGATCGATTGACTGTAAGCTGGGAAATAGAAAATGATTCTCTTCGACGTATTGAGCGCCAAACAAGCCTTTCTCTGCCCAGAAATAGCGGTCTGTAGTGTGTTCGTTCCGTTTGACCACTAGGACTGCTGGAGGTTCAATTCCCAGGGAGGCGATGTGATTACGAGCGGCAGTGACGGGTTTTTCATCACCGCTTTCTATGTGATGCTGAGGTACGACTTCTAAAATCTTACGACCTTCTTGACGACGACGGCTTTTGCGTTTGCGTTTCCTTGCCAACCCTTTTACCTCCTAAAATTTGCTTACTAAATATTGTGTTAATAGTTACTATTCATAAGTGCTATTGTATCGTAATGAACAAAAAAAATCAACTCCCTATTAGAGGAATTACCTAGAGAAAATCAACTTACGGAGACATCTAGAATAATATAATGTTACTTAATTTTAAAATCAGAAAACATTAAGCAGTATTCTGGAAAAAAACCTGAAATACGGGCTAGGTTTACGCCTGTTTTTACAGCTATTGAACTCAAACTTGCAGTGAATTTTAGTTCGCGAAGTACTAATATTGAATAATCATATTTCCAGTCCCGAATTTGCCACGCTCTGCCAGTCCCAGCTCTCTTTGCTATCTCATGGTCTAGGTGCTGTTTGGAGTGTGATTTATTTGACTGAGAACATCAGTGAAGATCAGCAAACTAAACTATTTCCTTTTGCTATTTATCCTCAGACGGGAAACCAAAGTTTTTGGGAACTACCCCCGATTAAGCTAGCTGAAATTTGGCAGGCATCCCAGTCAAATTTTCTGGCTCAATTATTACCCAATTATTTGACGAGTCAGATAGAAACTCAAGCAGCAGATAGTTCACAACTAGAGTTAGCTAAAACCAAGCAATTAATTTTGCCGTTAATCCACCAAGAAACTTTTATTGGTTTGCTCGTGACTGGACGAGAAGATCGAGAATGGCAAGCTCACGAACATCAACAAGTAGAAGAAATTGCACGGACAATCGCCATCGCCCGTTTTATTGAGCTTCAATATAGTTGGACACAAAATGAACTATTGCGACAAGAAAATTTAAGACGAATTGAACACGATCGCCTTGATAATTTGCTGCACCAGCTGAGAAATCCTTTAACTGCCCTACGGACTTTTGGTAGATTGTTAATTAAACGTATTTTGCCGAACGATCCCAACGGCAAATTAGCAGAAAGTATTCTAGCTCAAAGCGATCGCTTTCAAGCCTTGTTAGAACAGTTTGAAGCTGAATCAGAACAAATAACTGAATTTAATCCTGTCAATAATTCTTTACCCTTATTAGAAGCTACCCCAAAAAATATCGATCAAAGTAGTTTTTTGCTACCTAGTTCAACTGAGCAGTTACATCCTGTAGATTTGAGCCAAATTCTTGAACCATTATTAAATACTGTCCAAGCGATCGCAACTGAAAGAAATATTGAGTTAGTTAATAACCTCCCCGCGATCATCCCATCAGTAGTCGGGGATTTAGCTGCCCTGAGAGAGATTTTTAATAATCTGCTGGATAATGCCTTGAAGTATACAACTTCAGGCGGAAAAGTACAGCTCGATCTAGAAATGAGTCGCGAAAAAATGTTGGGTATTGCAGTTAAAAATACAGGAACAGGCATTCCTATTGAAGATCGAGAACGTATTTTTGAGCGACATTATCGAGGAATTCAAGCTCAAGGCGAGATTGCTGGGACAGGTTTAGGCTTGGCGATCGCTCAAGAGTTAGCGACTAAAATGCGAGGTGAAATTGAATTAATTAGTCCGAATAATCTGGCGGAAAATAGTTCAGGGACAACTTTTATTGTTTGGCTTATTCTCAGTAATTAGTAATCAGTAATCATCTCGATGCGAAAACTCTATTTTTTAGTGCCAGGGACAACAGGAAAATTTGGCGGAGGTGGTTTATGGGCAGAATTAAACACCTGTAAATTAGCCCAGCAAGTTGGTGAGGCAGAAATAGTTACCTATCGGCAGCGAGAGTCTCAGCACGCTTTTTTAGCGGATATCTTGCCTAATTGCGATCGCAACTCAGCAATATTTATCATTGGCTGGGGTTTTGATGTTCCTAAAGTTATGGCACAACTGCCAGGGCAAAATATAATTTATCATGCTCATAGCGCTAACTACGGATTTTCACTACCGTCTAATGTGCCGATTATTACCGTAAGTCGCAACACGATGGGTTATTGGGGTGAAAAAGCTGCCAATAGTTTGATTTACTATTTACCTAACCAAATTAGTGACGAGTTTTGTAATCTTCAGCAAACAAGAGATATCGACATCTTGGTACAGACGCGCAAGTCTTCAGAATATTTGCTTGGACAGTTAATTCCTGCTTTGCAAGCTTTATATCGAGTGGAAATTATTAATAGCTATGTTGCCGATCTGGCAGGGTTATTTAACCGCAGCAAAATTTATCTTTATGATTCGGCGGAATATTGGGCAACTAGTGGTGTGACTGAAGGTTTTGGGTTGCCTCCTTTGGAAGCTTTAGCCTGTGGTTGTCAAGTATTTTCTAGCGTTAATCATGGGCTAGCTGACTATCTCGATCCTGGATTCAATTGCCATAAGATTGCTGGCTATTCATTGGAGTATGACCTAACCAGAATTAACGAGGTATTGCAACTATCAAACTCGAATGCAGACTCTTGGTTAGCCGAATATCGCAGCGATCGCTTAATTGCCAGACTACAAGTGATTTTGACGGAAATAAATCAGTTTTTTGACTGTCAATCGCATCTGAAAACTACAATCAAAAATTTAGATTCTCAGCGAATTCAGCAGTTAAAAATTAAACAACTTTGGCGTAAATTACAGCGAAAACTACCCCTTTAGTACAGCTTAAGAATCCTGGCGCGATTCAAAGACTTGTGTGCTAGCTGTAGCAAGCTTTTTGTCTCACCAATTGGGGGTCAAAATGTGTTAAAATTTTAAGATAAAATGCGACTATATTAGGCTTTATTGGCTGTAAAAAAGAAGTTTGCCGAGCTTATCAGCCATTAATCCAAATTATTGCATATATTTGGAGTTTTTCAGAGTATGACCACTTCCCAGGAAAGGATTATCCCCACTGATCTAAGTAACGAAATGTCGCGTTCCTATTTGGAATATGCGATGAGCGTAATTGTCGGCAGGGCGTTGCCCGATGCTAGGGATGGTCTAAAACCAGTCCATCGTCGCATTCTTTACGCGATGTATGAACTTGGACTAACCCCAGATAGACCATTTCGTAAATGCGCCCGTGTTGTCGGGGAAGTATTAGGTAAATATCATCCTCATGGTGATACTGCCGTTTATGATGCTTTAGTGAGAATGGCGCAGGATTTCTCGATGAGGAATCCGCTAATCAATGGACACGGTAACTTTGGCTCAATCGATAACGATCCTCCCGCAGCCATGCGTTATACAGAGTGTCGTTTACAAGCTTTGGCAACGGATTCTCTACTACGAGATATCGAAGCCGAAACTGTAGATTTTGCCGATAACTTTGATGGTTCGCAACAAGAGCCTGTAGTTCTGCCTGCTAGAATTCCTCAGTTGCTGCTCAATGGTTCTTCAGGAATTGCCGTAGGGATGGCAACTAATATTCCGCCCCATAATTTGGGTGAGGTGATTGATGGAGCGATCGCCCTAATTCACAATCCAGAGATTAGCGATCTCGATTTGATGCAGTATATCCAAGGGCCCGATTTTCCCACAGGAGGACAAATCATCGGTAGGTCGGGCATTCGAGAAGCCTATACCACAGGTCGAGGCTCAATTACCATGCGGGGTGTGGCGGAGATTGAAACTCTGCAACAGCGAGGCAGAGCAGATAAAGAAGCAATCATTATTACCCAGCTTCCTTACCAAACCAATAAGGCTTCCCTGATTGAAAAGATTGCCGACTTGGTTAACGATAAGCGGATCGACGGAATTTCTGATATCCGTGATGAAAGCGATCGCACGGGGATGCGAATTGTAATCGAACTCAAGCGTGATGCCTATCCCCGTGTTGTTCTCAACAACCTTTATAAGCAAACTGCGGTTCAGAGTAACTTTGGCGCAAATATGTTGGCGTTGGTCAACAACGATCCTCAACTATTAACCATTCGTCGCTTCCTAGAGGTATTTTTAGAATTTCGCGTTGAGGCGATCACTAGACGAACTCGTTACCAGTTACGCAAAGCAGAAGAAAGAGACCACTTACTACAGGGTTTATTAATTGCCTTAGAAAACATTGATGCAATTATTGGATTAATTCGTGGGGCAGCTGATACGGCTACCGCTAAAAACGAATTGGTGGAAGGATTTGGTTTATCTCAAACTCAAGCCGATGCCATCCTGCAAATGCAGCTACGTCGTTTGACGGCTTTAGAAGCGGAAAAAATTCAGGCAGAACATGAAGATCTTCAGACTCAGATTGCCGATCTCAACGATATTCTGGCGCGTAAAGAGCGGATCGAAGAAATTATTGAGTCGGAACTGACGACGATTAGAAATGTTCACGCTACCCCTCGTCGCACTGAGATTATTCAGGGAGAAGGAGAGCTATTAGACAAAGACCTAATTGCCAATGAGCAGTCAGTTATTTTGCTCACCGAACAGGGCTACATCAAACGGATGCCTGTTAGTACCTTTGAAGCTCAAAGCCGTGCCACTAGAGGTAAAGCTGCCGCTAAAATGAAAGAAGACGACGGGATTGAACATTTCATGACCTGTTGCGATCACGATACGGTGATGTTTTTTAGCGATCGCGGTGTGGTCTACTCATTTCCTGCCTATCAAATTCCTGCTACTTCTCGAACGGCGAGGGGAATTCCCATTATTCAGATGCTGCCTGTTTCCCAGTCAGAGAAAATAACCTCGATGATTGGGGTGAGTGAGTTTACTGAAGATGAGTATCTGATCATGTTGACTCGTAAGGGCAATATTAAAAAAACTGCCTTGTCAGCTTTTGCTAATATTCGTTCTAATGGTTTGATTGCGATCTCGTTGCAAGACGAGGATGAACTGCGCTGGGTACGCTTGGCAACCAATGAAGACAGCGTAATTATTGGTACGCGCAAAGGTATGGCAATCCATTTTAAAACCAATAGTCAACAACTACGTCCCCTAGGCAGATCGACTAAGGGTGTCAAATCGATGAAGCTCAAGGGTGATGATGAGCTAATTAGCATGGATATCATTCCCTCGCAGATTGTAGCGACAATCGGTACCAGCGTTGATGATGAGGATGATGATGACAGCGGCGAAGAGTTAATTGATGAAGCGGTAGATCAAGGCCCTTGGTTACTGGCGATTACCAAAAATGGTTATGGCAAAAGAGTTCCCATCGGTAAGTTTCGCTTGCAAAATCGCGCAGGAATGGGTGTTAGAGCGATCAAATTTAAGTCTAAAGATGACCGACTAGTGGCGATCGATATCGTTAATCTAGAAGATGAACTAATGATCGTCACCAATCGCGGAATTATGATTCGTCAAGCAGTTAAGGCGATCTCTTTGCAGTCTCGTAATGCAACTGGGGTAAGAGTTCAGAGGTTAGATAAAGACGATGCGATCGCTGCTGTTGCTCCCGTTCCTCCTCTAGAAGAAGAAGGAGAAGAAACGGAAGAATAGACAATTGAGCCAAAAATCAGGCAAAAAATTTAGCAGCTCGTAATTAGTAAAAAACAGAGAGAATTTCTTTCTGTTTTTTAACTTGAGAAAACTTTTTAGGACTATCAACAATGTATACAGTCAGTTTAATTCGTGCCGAATCTTACGAACTGAAGGAATTGCGATCGCGCATTGAATATCTACTAGAACCTCTGGGGGGAATGACAGCAATCGTCAAACCAGGCGATCGCGTATTGCTCAAGCCAAACCTGCTTACGGGTAGTCGTCCCACCAAAGAATGCATTACTCGTCCTGAAATTGTCTACTGTGTTGCTCAACTGGTACAAGCAGCAGGAGGTAAACCCTTCTTAGGAGATAGTCCTGCTTTTGGTAGTGCTAGGGGAGTTTGTAAGGCTAACGGTTATCTACCTTTATGCGACGAATTAGACCTACCAATTATTGAATTCAAAGGACAGCGTTATGCTACTGAAAACGAAAACTTTCAGCACTTACGTTTATCCAAAGAAGCGCTGGCTGCCGATGTTGTAATTAATCTGCCTAAAGTTAAATCTCATATGCAGTTGACCATGACTTTGGGAGTTAAAAATCTCTTTGGCTGTGTCCCTGGCAAAATGAAAGCTTGGTGGCATATGGAAGCGGGTAAAGATGCAGAGCGTTTTGGCGAAATGATTGTCGAAACAGCAAAGGCGATCGCTCCTAATTTAACCATTATTGACGGTATTATTGGTCATGAGGGAAATGGCCCTAGTGGGGGTGAACCCAAACAGTTAGGAGTGTTGGGCGCTTCTACTGACGTATTTGCTCTAGACCGTGCCATGATTGATATCCTCAACGTCGATCCTGCTACTGTCCCCACTCTAGCTGCTCAATTCAAACAGGGACTCTGTACCGAACTAACCGAAATTGAGTTTCCTTACTGCAAGCCTGCGGATTTACAGGTAGCTGATTGGAAGTTACCCGATGCACTGATGCCAATTGACTTTGGACTTCCCCGTGTCTTGCGATCGACCTTTAAAAACTTCTACATTCGCTTTATTAAAGAACCAATGAAAACCTATGGCAAAAATTAAAGACTAGGAAGATTAGGAAATAGGAAATAGGAAATAGGAAATAGGAAATAGGAAATAATATTTCAAAGATGTCCTAGTGATTAGGGTGTAGATATAACAACACCCTATAAAAACTAAGCTGATAAATCTACTAAAATTTGCCCATCTTCCACCTTAGTGGGAAAAACACCTAGGTTTTTTTCTGGGGAAATTTTCCCAAACAAACCACCGACTACTGGCGGAAAAGGACACCATGTCTTTACGTTACCAGTAGCTAGATCGAACTCGCTACGATGCCAGGGACAGACGATCGCACCATCAGCATTAACTTTTGCTTTCTTCAGAGGTAATTTTAAATGAGGGCAAATATTATCCACCGCATAAATATTTCCCGCTTCATTGAGGAGTAAAAGCGATCGCTCTTGTAATTTAACTACCTGTCTTGTACCTGTCCCCAAAGCATCCACTGCTAAAGCTTTTGTCCAAACCATAATAAATAGCTCCAATTTTAATCATAGATTGATAATCTGAATTCATTATTCAGGAGTTTGTCAACTAAATAATTTTCCGATTAAAAAATATGTACTGTAGCGATCGCTTAAGATGATTATGATTAGCTCGATCTTATTTAAGCTTTAATTAGTCTGACTGCTATGCCAATTGTATAAATCAATACGATTATCCAGCCAGATAGTTTTTCAACACAATTTTGACGCGAAAAAATCGAAGAGTTGATTAAGGAACTAATCTTAACTTAGTAAATTGCGCTAGCCTTTCTTTAGATTGTTATTTTTCCAATCAAACCAGCAAGAATTAGGGCAAGTCGAATAATACTATGGCAAAAAGAACTTTTGGAGTAATTGGTTTAGCCGTCATGGGTGAAAATCTCGCCCTGAACGTAGAAAGTCGCGGTTTTCCCATCGCTGTATTTAATCGCAGCGCCGATAAAACTAAGAAATTCATGGAAATCCGAGCGCCAGGTAAAGATATTAAAGCAGCTTATTCTTTAGAAGAATTTGTGCAAACTTTAGAACGTCCCCGCAATATTTTAGTCATGGTTAAGGCGGGACAACCTGTAGATGCTGTAATTGAGCAATTAAAACCATTATTGGAAGAAGGGGACACCATTATTGATGGTGGTAATTCTCTTTATGGTGATACTGAAAGACGTACCAAAGATTTAGAATCATCTGGACTTGGTTTTGTCGGCATGGGTGTCAGTGGCGGAGAAGAAGGAGCGCTTAAGGGGCCCAGTTTAATGCCTGGAGGTACTGAGTCTGGTTACCGAGATTTAGAACCAATTCTGACCAAAATCGCTGCTCAAGTTGATGATGGGCCTTGTGTTACTTATATTGGGCCAGGTGGTGCGGGTCACTATGTAAAAATGGTGCATAACGGCATCGAGTACGGGGATATGCAGTTAATTGCTGAAGCCTATGACTTGATGAAAAACACCCTCGATCTCAGTGGAGAGGAATTGGAAGAAGTATTTAGCCAATGGAATCACACTGATGAGCTAAATTCTTTTTTAATTGAAATTACTGCTGATATTTTTAGCAATAGAGATCCTGAAACTGACCAACCTTTAGTCGATTCAATTCTGGATTCTGCGGGACAAAAAGGGACAGGTCGTTGGACAGTGGTCAGCTCTCTAGAATTAGGCGTACCAATTCCTACTATCTATGCTGCGGTTAACGCTCGCGTTATGTCTGCCTACAAAGATGAACGGGTCGCAGCTTCTAAAGTAATTACGGCTCCAACTGGCAAATACCAAGGAGATAAGCAACAATTTATCGATCAGGTTAGAGATGCTTTATATTGCTCTAAAATGTGTTCTTATGCTCAAGGAATGGCACTACTAAGCACCGCCTCAAAAGAATTGAACTTTAATCTCAATTTAGCCGAAATAGCGCGTATTTGGAAAGGTGGCTGTATCATCCAGGCTCGCTTCCTCGACAAAATTAAACAAGCCTTTAATGAAAATCCAGCTTTGCAAAACCTGTTGTTAGCACCAGAATTTAAGCAATCAATCGTAGATCGCCAGTCTGCTTGGCGCGAGGTATTAATCACTGCAAACCAACTAGGTATTGCTGTACCTGCGTTTAGCTCCTCCCTAGACTATTTTGATAGCTATCGTCGGGCTAACTTACCGCAGAATCTGACTCAGGCTCAAAGAGATTACTTTGGCGCACATACCTATGAACGAGTCGATCGCCCTAGAGGTGAATTTACTCATACTGAATGGACAAAAGTTGCCAAACAGTCTCTGCAAACAGGTACGACAGACTAGGTTGAGCTGCTTAAGTTAGGATTAAATATTTTAGGACATGGTGTTTTGTAAGTTTCACCCAGTGTAATTGCTATGTCCTATTTTTTTGCTATTTAATTTAAGCTATTTGAACGGTTAGTTAAGTTTATTTGATTTTATTGATTATATATCTTGAACAGAATAAGGTTTTTGTCTATTTTTATTTAAAAAAGTACAAACTTTAGTAGGTGAATATTTTGCATCTGGAATCTGATAGTTTTTAGGATCAAATAAAGGTTGATTATAATCATCTATGTTCTGTAACTTTATAAGATTATGCTTGATATTTTTCAACTCTGTTTTTAACTGATTCCAAGAAAACCCTTCTTCAATAAAAATATAAAGTAGATTTATAAATCCCGCCCAAAATTTTGAATACTGAAAAGAAGTATTAATTTTTTTATTTGGCTCTAATTTATCATTTTGAAAAACCATAAATATTTCATTAAAATACCTTTCCAATAAAATAATTCCTTTATCAACTAATACATTTTTTTCTGATAATTCATCAATTCGAGAATTAAATAATTGCTCGTACCCAGCTTTTTTTAATAGATTTTTGTCACTTTTAGCATTGGCAATTTTTTTTATTTTATTAATATTTGTTATTTTTTTTATTGCATCTATTATTGTCCCAGCTTCAATAAGTCCTTGATTAATTTTATCTAAGTTGACATCAAAAAATGAACTATATTTTTGACGAGCATTTACTCCAACTATAATTCTAGTTGCAATAACTTTTGGATCGTCACTTCCCAAATCATAAGCAATTTGATCCAGATGAGATATTTCTACTTTTGTTTGGTTAACATTGATTTCTATAAAGGTTATAGCACTACATTGACTCATTAACTTTTCGTCTGAAGTTTGAAAATCAATAGCAGTTACTTGAATTTCACAACGATCTTGCATAATAGATTCGACTTTCTCGTCTGCATAAGAGAACAGCCTGTGTTGACCATCAACTATAGAAATACTTCCATATTTATTTGGTATATGTAAATAGCTATCATTAACTCCATCCTCACAATATTTGCATTCTTTGGACAAAATAACCAAAATATTCGATGGAAACATAAAGTCTGAATCAACCAAGACGGTTTTTCTTATTTCTTGCAGTTTTTCATAATTTAATAATCTCTGATAATTGTAATTATTATCTTGTAATGAAGGCAATTCATCTTTTCTATGTACATGGGCTATATCAAGTAATTTATATGGTGATATATTAAAAGTATATAAGTCAGCTAAAACTTTGACTTTAGTACTAACTTTTCTGTTTTTCTTTCTAATAAGTAAATGATCTTTTTGATAAATACTGATAGCAGTATTATTAGTGTGTTTAATATCAAAATTATGTAATAAATAGTTTTTTGACCATTTCCCTAGAGTTTGTGAGTATTCAATAATTCTAAGAAAGTCAGATTGATAAAATATCGCCATATTTTGAACATCTGACAGAGTTAAATCATATTTTTCTTTTTTCGTAGTGATAAAAAAGGCTTTAATATATTCTATTTCTCTGAAAAGTTTGATATTTTCTGTCTTAACACCTAATTTTAGCCACAATTCACTTGAAAAATTTATACGTTTGATAATGTTAGTTTGTTTTACAAACTTATCGTATTTTGATTTAATGCTTTTTTTATCTATTCTTGCTGTTATCTCACCTATCAGACAAACTTTATTATGAGGAATCAAATAATCAAATTCAAGGTGTTCATTTTCTAAGTATTCTGGAGCTATATCACTTAGTTTAGTTTGACCCAAATTATAAAAGCAGTTTAATCCAATATCTTTAAAAACTTTGTATCCATATTCTTCAAGTTCTTTTCCCGCAAGTTTTTGCAATGCTTGTTGATTTTGGTGCATAGATGATATTTGAAATTTAGATCAAAAATTTTAGAAGAAATTACTTTTATCAATGCGGAAATATAAATTAACCGCAAGTTAAATTTTAGGCTCTTAACCTTTTGGCAATTTATGAATTGATTGAATTTTGGCATAAAAAATGCTCAAATATTTTAAACAACAAATGAGCATGATACATTGTTAAGCTGTAATTTTAAGCGAAATGCTAAGACAGAAAGCATCGAAAGTATAAAAAACGATATTTACTACTCAACAGTGACGCTTTTTGCCAAATTCCTTGGCTGATCGACGTCTAACCCCTTAATCGCTGCAATGTGATAAGACAGCATTTGCAAAGGAACAACCGCTAATATAGGGGAAATCAATTCATCTACTTCTGGTACGGTCAAGATATTATCAAAGGTGTGGGCTGCTTCAGTGGCATTCATCGCCGTAGTTACACCGATTAAACGAGCATCTCTAGCTTTGGCTTCTTGGGCGTTGGAAATCACCTTGTCATATACGCTGCCAGGCATAGCTACAGCGACTACAGGAACTTTATTATCCAATAAAGCGATCGGCCCGTGTTTCATTTCGCCTGCGGGATAAGCCTCTGCATGGATGTACGAAATTTCCTTCAACTTTAAAGCACCTTCTAGGGCGATGGGAAAGTTGATACCTCGTCCAATAAAGATAAAGTCTTCGGTTTCGGTAGTAAAGTCATGAGCTAATTCTTCGATCGCATCTGCTTGAGTATCCAGGATGGCTTCGATTTGGCTAGGAATATGCCGTAATCCTTCGATAATTGCACCAATTTTCTGATTCAATATAGACTGACGACGATAAGCTAAGTCTAAAGAGAGGAAATAAAAGCCCATTGTCTGAGCAATAAAAGTCTTAGTGGCAGCTACACCGATTTCGATACCTGCGTGAGTGTCGATAATGCGATCGCAAATCTGAGCAATACTACTTTCCGCGCGGTTGGTAATTGCCAGTAGTTTTGCTTGGAATTTTGGTTCTAAATTTGCTCTTCTCGCTCTTTCAGATTCTAAGGCAGCAATGGTATCGGCAGTTTCTCCTGATTGGGTAACACCAATAGTTAAAGTGTTGGCAATGATTGGTTTGGGGGAATAGCGAAACTCTGAGGAGTAATCGACGGTGGTGGGAATACCCGCAAGTTGCTCTAGCAGATATTTGCCAATTAAAGCAGCGTGCCAACTTGTCCCACAGGCAAGTATTTGAATATGCTCTAGATTATCTGTCAAATTAGGGGTTAGACCGAGATTGACAGGACTATAATCAGGATTTTCATCAGCGTGCCAGTTAGGATTAAGATAAGTATTCAAACAAGTACGTACTACCGCAGGTTGTTCATAGATTTCCTTTAGCATGTAGTGGCGGAAACCCTGTTTTTCTACCTGTACGGGATTCCAATCTAAGGTACGAGGAAAACGAGACATTCTTGTTCCCTTGAAGTCGTAGATTTCTACTCCTAAAGGTGTTAGTCTGGCTATTTCCCCATTTTCCAAATTAAGGATGGTGTGGGTATGGGGCAAAATGGCTGTCATATCAGACGCACAGAAGAATTCACCCTGTCCAAAACCTAGTACTAATGGGGCTTGTTGACGGGCAACGATTAATTCATAAGGATGATCTGCACTAACAACGGCGATCGCAAATGCCCCTTCTAATCTGGCGATCGCTTTTTGGATAGCTACCATCAGAGAATTAGAATCAGCCAAAAACTGAGTAATTAAGTGAGGAATGACTTCGGTGTCTGTTTCTGAACGAAATTCAATTTTTTGACTAATTAATTCTTCTTTTAGCTCCAGGTAGTTTTCAATAATGCCGTTTTGTACCACTGCTAAAGTGCGATCGGTATTTAAATGAGGATGAGCATTATGTTCCTCTGGTTTACCATGAGTTGCCCAGCGAGTATGTCCAATCCCAATTTGTGCTTGATTGATGGTATGTTCTAGCTTTTCTCGGAGGTTAAATAATTTACCCTTGGCCTTAACACAGTTTACTTGACCTTCTTCAACGGTGGCAATCCCTGCCGAGTCGTAGCCTCGATACTCTAATCTTTCTAAACCAGATATTAAGATATCTGTAGCTGCTTGAGTACCGATATAACCAACAATTCCGCACATACTAAGCTTTTTTGATAAACAACTGATCGATCGCCTTAAGTGTATATCAGATATGAAAATAATTACTAGAAATTGTCTGATTCTGGTAATGCACCAGAGCCATTTTTACTTAAGAATAAATTGCCCGCAGCATCGTTTTGGTAGATGCAATCAATTTTTGGTTTACCTTCTAAAGCACCTATAAAACCGAAGGTATTCATCCGTTGCTTACAATCTCTTACCTGTTGCGAACTCACCAAGTTTTGCTGCTCTAAAATTGCCCAGTTAGTTCGGCGTAATACACATCCAGGCTGCATCTGAGGCTGAGTTAAATAGACGCTAAAAGGATTTAAGGTCAGAAAAACACGCATATCAGTAACGATCGCACTAGCGCCAAACTGCTGACAAACTTCTGGGTTGGGTGCTTTACGATCGATTTGTAAACTAGAATCAACTGATGCCAAATTACTAGAACCGCTAGCTAAATTTAGAGATAGCCCAATAACTATACCGACTATAAAAACACTGGCTATAATCGCTATTTTTGCTATGTCTAAGGGATTTTTCTTTTCGGGTGGATTAGGTTTAGAGCGATAGTTTTCAGACTGAGCATAGCGGTCTACTCGACCATTATTGTAGTTATTGTTAGGGTTACGATTTCTACGAGCCATAGGTGATTACTGATTACTGATTACTGATTACTGATTACTGGTTACTTAGGGATACATTATTCTATTTTAGAAGTTCTGATCGGGGAATTTGGTTCTAGTTTAAGCTGAGTCTACAAGCTATTTAATTTTTCTGGAAACTGCTATGAATAGTAATCAGTTCACACCTCAGCTTACGGAAGATGGCTCATACACTTTTTTCTCCCCAGAGTTTCAAGAAACGTTTCATTCATCTTTCGGTGCTAAACAAGAAGCGGAAGTAAGATATATTGAACCCTGTCAAATTAAAGAGTTAGCGACACAGCAGTCTACTGTACGTATTTTAGATGTGTGTTATGGGTTGGGTTACAATAGTGCTGCTGCTTTAGAAGCGATCTGGTCAGTTAATCCCCAGTGTCAGGTAGAATTAATTGCTTTGGAAATATCGGCGGATGTCCCCCGTCAAGCAATCCAATATAATCTCTTAGCACAGTGGCAATTGCCTATTCCCAGTCTGTTGGCTGAGTTAGCTAGTGAATTTAAAGTCTGTCAGGATTTTTTATTTGCCAAATTGCTCTTAAATGATGCTAGACAAGCAATTCAATCGTTAGTCACCGAAAATTGGCAGGCTGATGCTATTTTTCTAGATCCTTTTTCTCCGCCAAAATGCCCTCAACTTTGGACGGTAGAGTTTATTAGCTTGTTAAGCAAATGTCTCACCCCTCACGGAAGACTCGCAACCTATTCTTCCTCCGCAGCAGTTCGCACCGCATTGTTGAGTGCTGGATTAAATATTGGTTCGATTACAGGTGCTGGACGTAAATCGCCTGGGACAATTGCTGCGTTTGAGTATAAAAATTTACCGAAGCTCTCAATAATGGAGCAAGAACACCTGCAAACTCGTGCTGCAATTCCCTATCGCGATCGCTCTTTTCAAGATCGAGCAGAACAAATCATTGTTCGTCGACAGCAAGAACAGCAACAAAGCCCTCAAGAATCAACATCTCAGTGGCGTAAACGGTGGATGAAGTAAAAAAAATAGCCCTTAATATACCGTAAAATCAAGGAAGTATTAACTTTAAAGTGTTTTTATTAAGCTAAATTAAGAATTAGACTCCGTATAATACCTGATCCCAAATATCGAAATTATCTTCATAATATTTATCGATATCGCTAAAACAAATTTTGTTTTAATTTTGTCGTTTGATCCAAAAATCCGAGCTAGGCTAAAGTGAGTTAATGTATGAAACTTCTCAATCAAATGGATCAGAACTCTAAAATTCTCTGAATCAATAAGATCAGTTTTAGCCAAATCAAATAAAAAATTTTCCCTAAATTAAGAAAATAATGAAAAAAGTTGGCGATTATCCTGTGGCTACCAGAACCAATACTTTCGTAAGCACCTACCCTGATTTGCCGACTGCCAAAATTATCATTGTCGATGAAAATCCTCTAAGTCGAATGACAACAATAGATCTTCTACTGCTAGATGGCTATGAGGTAATTGAAGCGGACAATCCCACTTCAGTTTTGAGTAAGATTATCGAACAACAGCCAGATTTGATTTTGCTTAATACGCAGCTGCGAGATATAGATAGCTTTACTTTATGTCGCCAGCTCAAAGAAAATTACCGCACCAATAATATACCCGTAGTATTTACCACTTTGATCAACAATCGCGATGAGCGAATCAAAGCAATGGAAGCTGGTGGTAATGATGTTCTGCTTAAACCCCTCAATCGAATTGAACTATCTACTAGGGTCAAGTCTTTAATTAACCAAAAACGAATTAATGATGGATTAAACCAAACAGAGCAGGTACTCTTTACTATTGCCAGAGCGATCGATAAGCGTTCTGTTACCAAGGGTGGTATGGTTCGCGTTGCCTCGTTGGTAAAATCTTTTGGTGAGTATCTTGGTTTAAGTGGACATGAGATTGATGATTTAGCTTTTGCTGCTCATTTACATGACATTGGCACTATTGTTATTCCTGATGCGGTGATGCTCAAAGTAGGAGAGCTAACTGTTGAAGAAAGAGAACTGATTAGACAACACGTTCTAATTGGGGAAGAAATCTGTCAGCCATTACGGAATCGTAGTGGCGTTCTGCCGATTGTGCGCCACCATCATGAACGGTGGGATGGAACAGGTTATCCTGACGGTCTATCTGGAACAACAATACCCTATTTAGCTCAGGTATTCCAGGTAATTGATATTTATGATGCTTTGACTAGCGATCGCCCTCATAAACGAGCCTATAGTCCAGCAGAAGCCTTAGAGATTATGCAGGAAGAAACCAAAAAAGGCTGGCGTAACCCAGAGTTGATCCAGCAATTCACCTTTTTTATCAATGAACAGTAATCATTGCTCATTGCTCATTGCTCATTGCTCACTGTTGAATCATGCTCAACAGTAAAGTAAGCCTTAAATCTTAATTGCGGCACCATAAATCAGGGTGCGATCGGCTCTTTTTTTTCGTATCTTGAATCACATAAATTGGTTAAAAAGATGCCTAATAGCAGATAATGATAGCGGGGATGCTGACTAAACCAAAATAACTATCTGTAAGCCATGGCTAAGACTAAACGTAAAACCTTCTTATTAGATTTTGAAAAGCCTCTAAGCGAATTAGAATCCAGAATCGAACAAATTAAAACTTTAGCTGAAGAAAATCAGGTGGATGTTTCCACCGAAATATCACAGCTAGAGGTTCGAGCAGGAGAATTACGTCAAGAAATATTTAGTACTCTTACTCCAGGTCAAAGACTACAGCTAGCTCGTCACCCTCGTCGTCCCAGCACCCTAGATTACATTCAGGCAATTAGTGATGAATGGCTTGAACTACATGGCGATCGCGGTGGCTATGACGATCCAGCCTTAGTTGGCGGTGTGGCACGGATTGATGGTTGTCCTGTGGTGGTGGTAGGACACCAAAAAGGTCGAGATACCAAAGATAATGTTGCCCGTAATTTCGGTATGGCTTTTCCTGGTGGCTATCGTAAAGCTTTTAGATTAATGCAGCACGCCAATCGTTTTGGTATGCCGATTCTGACTTTTATCGATACTCCTGGAGCTTGGTCGGGAGTGGAAGCAGAAAAGCTCGGTCAGGGAGAAGCGATCGCCTATAATCTGCGCGCTATGTTTGGGTTTGAAGTACCGATTATCTGCACCGTCATTGGTGAAGGGGGTTCGGGAGGCGCATTAGGGATTGGCGTAGCAGATCGTCTGTTGATGCTAGAACACTCGGTCTATACAGTAGCCAGTCCAGAAGCCTGTGCGGCAATTCTCTGGAAAGATGCTCAAAAATCTGACCGAGCAGCAGCAGCCTTAAAAATTACTTCCTGGGATTTAAAAGAATTAGGTTTGATTGATGAAATTGTTGCTGAACCTAGTAGTGGCGCTCATGCTAATCCTGTAGAAGCAGCTGCAAAATTAAAAGCAGCTATTGGGCGTAATTTGGAACAGTTAAGACAGCTATCTCCTCAGCAAAGACAAGAACTGCGCTATGAGAAATTTCGCCAGATGGGTCGTTTTGAGACAGTTGCTAATTAAACTAAATAATCTTGAGCTATTAGTCGATGGTTAAATTAGCGATATTTACTCCTTAAACAGATGTATATTTGAGAATGCTATAATGCAAAAGCAACATTTTGTTACATAAATTCTCATCTAGCGTTACTGCACAAATCTATCTATGTAGTTGACTTTAACTCTACTGGCAATAGAGTTTTAAACCAGAGGTGATTAATGACAGTAAATCAGGTTATAGTAACACCTGCCATATTTTACGGCGTCCTAAAGGACGACGCGAAGCTAGTGCCGTGGCATACCGCTTCGCATATGGAACATGGTCGGGAAACCCGACCGTTTCCGCCTTACATTTAGCATCCTGAGTCGCAATTGACATTTAGCCAGGACAAAATCTTGACGCTCAATACAGCAATTTATCTAAACAGCATTGGAAAAATAAAAATATTTTCAATTGTTTGCCAGATTGCATCTGCTATGTTGAATTTTTATATTTATTGAGTTGGACAAATCATCTTAAGAACATAATGAATCCACCCTCAAATCAACTGAGAGCAATCATCACAGGGGCGAGTAGTGGCATTGGCAAAGCAACGGCTTTAGCCTTTGCCGAATCTGGGATTGAGCTTGCTTTAGTCAGCCGCTCTGAAGCTAAACTACAAGCTTTAGTCTTAGAAATCGAGCAAAAAACCCAAACTAAAGCAAAAGCTTATCCGCTAGATTTAGCTGTAGTAGATCGAGTTGATCAGGCTATTTCTGCCATCTGCGCTTCTTTCGGCCCTATTGATATTTTAGTCAATAATGCGGGAATGGGGTATACCAATTTACTAAAAAATACAACTTTAGTAGATTGGCAAAAAATACTTGAGCTTAACCTCACTAGCGTTTTTCAGTGTGTCCAGGGAGTTCTACCCCAGATGCGCGATCGCAATTCAGGAACTATCATTAATGTTGCCTCAATTGCAGCCTCGAATGCTTTTCCTGAGTGGGGCGCTTATAGTGTCAGTAAAGCAGGGTTGGTGGCTTTCAGTAAAGCGCTATCGCTAGAGGAGAGGAGTAATGGGATTCGTACCGTAATTATTTCTCCTGGGTCGGTAAATACTCCTATTTGGGATACAGATACGGTTAAAGCAGATTTTAATCGCTCGGCAATGCTTACCCCAGAAATTGTTGCCCAGTCGATACTCCATACAGCTTTACTACCCAGTCAAGCGGTAGTTGAGGAAATGATCGTTATGCCCAGTGGAGGGGCTTTATAAACCAAGGCGATCGCATATTTAACAGCAAAAGGATCGAGTTTTACTCACATTAATACATTATGACAACAGTTTCTTCTAACGGTTCTAATCGTTCTGAATCATTGGGCAATAATTCTAACCCGCTAAAATCTAGTTTGTTAGATCAAATTGCCAGTAGACCAGATCGCAACACCCACAACGGACAAGCTGCACAAATCAAGGCGACTTCAGAAGCTGCTAAAGAACAAATGATGTCGGCAGTTTACACTATGCTAGAGTCAGTGGGGGAAGATCCAGAGCGAGAAGGATTACTTAAAACTCCCAAAAGAGTTGCTGAAGCCATGGAGTTTTTGACTAGTGGCTACAACCAATCCTTAGATGATTTAGTTAATGGCGCGATTTTTGACGAAGGACACAATGAAATGGTGTTAGTGAGAGACATCAACTTCTTTAGTCTCTGCGAACACCATATGTTACCGTTTATGGGTAGAGCGCACGTAGCATATATTCCCAATCAAAAAGTGGTAGGGTTGAGTAAGCTGGCTCGCATCGTCGAAATGTATGCCCGCCGTCTTCAGGTACAAGAACGCCTTACTCGTCAAATCGCCGAAGCAGTTCAAGCAATTTTAGAGCCACAAGGAGTTGCCATAGTGATGGAAGCTTCTCATATGTGTATGTCGATGCGGGGAGTACAAAAACCTGGCTCTTGGACGGTTACTAGCGCGATGATTGGTGTGTTTCAGGATGAGCAGAAAAGTCGTGAGGAATTTCTAAATCTCATTCGCCATCAGCCTAATTTTGGCTAAAGATCTAGTAGGGGCGATTCCCGAATCGCCCCTACAGAATTAGATTTTAATTAACTCCTCAACAACCTTGTTTAAGCCCACCGAATTAGAGGCTTTACACAAAATGCGATCGCCAGGGCGGATAACTTGTTTTAACTTACTAGTAAGAGTTGCGCGATCGCTAAAACATTCAGTTTTAATTCCTGCGGCACCTTTAATTATTTCTTGAGTTGCTGCCTCGTCTGCTAACACCATCAATAGATCTAAGTTTAATGCTTGGGCTTTTTGACCCACTTGACGATGTAGTTGGGGGGAATGTTCGCCCAATTCTTTCATCGTACCCAATACCGCAATATGTCTGGTACCAGGAGTTGCTTTGAGCATCTGTACCGCAGCCAGCATCGATTCCAAACCAGCATTATAAGTTTCATCTAGTACTACTACATCATTAGGTAGCTCGTAACGACGCGATCGCCCTTGAGGTAATTGAACTTGTAATCCTGCAATTAAAGGTGCAAAGTCGATCTTGAGGACTTGAGCGATCGCTATTGCTGCTAGATAATTACTGGCGTTATGTTCTCCTGGTAGGGGTAAAGGTAAATCTTGTTCGGCAACTGTAATGTTATTACCGTTAATTGTTCCGTGAACATCGCCCCCTGTTAAACCATAAGTAATGGTTTTTCCTTGCCACACTTTTTGGGCGGTTTCAATTAACAGAGGATTGTCGTAATTTAAAATAGCGATGCTCGTTTCAGGCATCTGTGCTAAAAGTTCGCATTTAGCTTGGGCGATCGCCTCTCTCGAACCTAAACGACCAATATGAGCTGTTCCCACATTGGTAATTACGCCAATTGTCGGGCGGGCAATATCAGTTAACAGGGCGATTTCCCCTAAGCCGCGCATTGCCATTTCGATTACGGCATAACTATGTTCTGAGGTAATTTGCAAAAGAGTTTTCGGCACACCAATTTCATTATTAAAATTAGCTTCAGTTTTGAGTACTTTTCCCTTAGTGCCTAACACAGCGGAGATTAATTCTTTAGTACTAGTTTTACCCACTGAACCCGTAACACCAATGACAGGAATGTTAAAGAGATCGCGCCACCACTGAGCAATTTGCTGATACGCCTTGAGGGTGTCTCTAACGATAAATTGGGGAACAGCTAGAGATTCAATTTGACGATTGACAATTAGGGCGATCGCACCTTGGTCTACTGCTTGCTCAACAAAATTGTGTCCATCGAAGTTTTCCCCTACCAAAGCGACAAATAGTTCTTGAGGTTTAATAATGCGGGTGTCCGTGGTGATGCCCAATACAGATACGTTTAAATCCGCACCAGTAGTTTTTAAAAGATTGTGCTTGAGAATTGTATCGAGTTCTGCCAGAGAAAAATAGAGAGGCATATTAGATCAACTGTTCCAATTAATTCCCGCTAGCTTAATTGTTATATCAGTTAAGAGTCAAGAGTTATAGCCGTATAAAGTTAGATTAGGACAATTAGGGTGAGCGGCTCGTAAGTAGGAAATAGGAAATAGGAAATAGGAAGTAGGAAGTAGGAAGTAAGAAATAGGAAATAAGACGGAACTAGTATTTCAAAAATGTCATAAGGTTTTGACGTATGGCTATAAAAGTCAAAAGTCAAAGCAAAATGATTAAGCTGCAACGAGTTAAAAGCTAAAAGTAGTCCTAACAGTGCCAATTACTAAGTCATCAGTATTTAGCGTATTACTATCTGGCTTGGTAATCCAAATTACTCCAGGGGTAATGGCAATATTATTACTTACCTGATATTGATAAAAAGCTTCTAAATGCAAAGAACTACTATCTTCTGGCAGATTTTCGATAGTGGAATTGGTCACTTGAGGTTCGCTGCCGACTACAATACCTGCAAGGCTACCTTCTTTCCCTAAGTCTGGTATTGCCAGAGTTGCTGCCCAATTCCAAATGTTTTGCGTGCCACGGTCAATCTGTTCGTTTAAGGTATCAAGGTTTCTGACTTTACTCAAGCCACCCCAGCCACCGATAATGATGCGATCGCTAATTGCCCAAGACAATTCTAAGCCATAGGAATTGCTAACTGTAGGAACTTCTGCACCAAACAATACTGCTGTTTGCGAGCGCAAATTAGATTGACTAGTCCCTGTTTCCGTATCGCTTTGGTTGTAGCTATGAATATAGGTAGCAGCTAGACTCAGGCTTTTAGAGGGTTCTAGGGTAATTTGTCCTAAAGCGCTGTAGGGGCCATTAAATAAACCGTTGCCAGAGGTTGACTCATTAGCAGAGGAGGCAAGATAACCCGCATCAATCTTAACTTGTTCAGTCGGACGATAATTAACCCCTAATCCAGCATCTGATGATGGATAGTAAAGGGGATTTCTGGTGCCAAAACGAGAAACTGCACCTGAACCGCCATCGCCATCTAAGAAGTTGATTGACGGGGCAATATCATCAGCATCTACCCCTGCTGCACCGACAATTAAACCTAAGCGATCGCCAAGATTAAAGGAATAATGTAAAGTATCCAGACGTATATTAGAATCATCTGAACTATCAGGTTCGGCAAAAGCCAAACCGCCTTGAAAAGTATCAATTTCCGACGCAAAACCCGAAAAATCACTCTGCGATAACCTGGTAAATAATAGATCATCCCCCTGAAAACTAGTCTTAAAATCTAACCTCAAACGACTACCTAAAATTGTACTGGTGCGATCGCTATCTCCAGCTAAAATACTACCTAAGCCCAAGATTGCTTCTCCCTGTAGTTTGCTAGTGGTAGTGAATTGTGTCGCTTCTAAATCTAGTAGTCGTGCCTGAGAACCGTCTGTTCTACCCTGAAGGATCGCTAATTCTGACTGATACTCCTGCATCAAGCGCAAAACTGTATCTATATCTATTTGGGGTACATTTTTGGTCTGAGCAATTATTTTTTCAATCTTATTTAAACAAGAGTTAAGACCAGCGGAAAATTCAGCACGGGAAATAGCTTGTTCCCCGCGAAAAGTGCGATCGTTAAATCCACTAATACAGCCATAACGTTCAATTAAATTTTGTAGAGCTTGATATGACCAATCTGTTGGTTGAATATCCTGAAATTGCTGGATAATGTTGTTTTGACTAATTAAATTTGGATTTGTCTTGGTTGACAAGTTTTCCTGCTCTAAATTATTAACAAAATATTCTTGACGACTGCTGTTCGGCAAGTTAATCTTATCTTGCTTCTGAGAAATATCACCTTTATTCCTTGATTCGGCAATAGCTTCACCATTTGATGCCAATAGCAATAAAGCACCAATAATAGATGCCATTTGGCAGAGCATACTTCGACTTCTTAACATTATCCCCAATCCTCATTCACACCAAAAATTGCAACTTATTTCTTCTAGAAAATTAAGTAAGCCTTAAATTTAATTGCCAAATAAATAGCTATATGTTTAAAACGTAATATTTTACTTAACTACCTAACTAATGTTAGAAGAATTTTGAACATAATTAAATATTCTTTTATCTTGGCATTGTTCACAATTAATCGGTAGGAAAAATAGATAAATCGATCCTTTATGGGAATCTATTAACGATTGAAATATATATATTATGGATATCATGAATAAATATTGAGCAATTGTATTATTTCTACATTTAATCAATTAACTTCCTGGTGAAGACAGGGAAAGAAAAAAAGGAAAAAGCGAAACTTAAATATTTTCAAGGGTCGTACTTAATTGCTAAGATAATTATTCACTGTTGATTGATTACTGTTCATTGTTCAAACTAGCGTGGAAATAACTTTTTTAGGTACTAGTTCTGGAGTACCAACGCGATCGCGAAATGTTTCAAGTGTAGCCCTGCGTCTGCCTCAACGTGCTGAGGTGTGGCTGTTTGACTGTGGAGAAGGAACACAACATCAGCTTCAGCGTAGCGACCTAAAAAGTTCTCAGATTCGACGCATCTTTGTCACACATATGCATGGCGATCATACCTTTGGCTTGATGGGTTTAATTGCTAGCTGTGGCTTAGCTGGAACTGGTCAACCAATCGACATTTATGGCCCCGAAGGATTAAAAGAATATCTTCATGCTGCTGCTAAGTATTCTTATATGAATTTTGGTTCTCGCCTGAAAATTCATACGGTTAAAACGGGCTTACTCTATGAAGATGATGAATTTAGCGTTAGCTGTCAGTTATTAAAGCATCGCATTCCTGCTCACGGTTATCGCGTAGTTGAAAAAGACCGTCCTGGAATGTTTAACCTGGAAAAAGCTAAGTCATTAGGCATCCCTCCAGGCCCAGTTTACGGCAAGTTAAAACAAGGACAAGTAGTTACCTTAGAAGATGGTCGAAAAATTAACGGCCAAGATTTATGTGGTCAACCAGAGGTGGGACGTAAGTTTGTCTATTGTACCGATACGGTATTTTGTGAGGCGGCAGTAGAATTAGCTCAGGATGCAGATGTTTTAATTCATGAAGCAACTTTTGCCCATCAGGATGCACAGATGGCGTTTGAAAAAATGCACTCCACAACCACGATGGCAGCCCAGGTAGCTTTATTAGCTGGGGTTAAACAGTTAATCATGACTCACTTTAGTCCTCGTTATGCTCCAGGAAACCCGATCCAGTTGAATGACCTCAAGCAAGAGGCGAGAGCAATTTTTCCGCAGACTAAACTAGCTTATGATTTCTACTCTTATGAAATACCAAGACGTAGAACAGAGAAAAAGCAACAAGTGGCTACTGCGGGGAAATAAGTAGGTGGGTGTAATTAAATTGGAAATGAGGTTAGGGAGTAACAAGTAACGAGTAACGAGTAACGAGTAACACATAGCTCTAAGGGTAGGGGTTTGATCAATTATTTTGCCTACCTACTTAGTAAAGTCTTTACTTGTTTAAAACAGGGTTAGTCTCAATTCGTTGACGCTCAAGTAGACCTATTCCCCCTCCAGGGGATGAGTATTTTTTATTACTCGAAACTACGTTACGATCACCAATTGTTAGTGAATACAATGATGCCGTCAAGGGAACAGACTTAGATAGCAAGTCCCTTGATAAGGTCATTAAAGCGATCGCTGGCGACACTAGTCAAGCTGGATTATTTAATGATGCTGCTCAAGCTTGGAATCATACTTTTTCTTAGCATTGTATGAAACCCAATGGTGGCAAGACTCCCACGAGAAAATTAGCACAAACCAAATGTTACTCCTAAATATCCGCTTTTTTTAGATTTAGATTGAAAAATAAGATCATGACTCAACTTAAAGACTCTCAAACCCGTAGTATTCCTCAATGGCAATCCAACAAAATGAGACAAATAATCATCGATCGGTGGCAGGAAATTTGGCTGGTTGTTGAGGCGAGAAACAAAACTCAAAAAACTTTATCGAGTCGATAAGCGAGATTAGGCTTCTCTTTAGCGATCGCGAAACTTTTCCCTAGAGCGATCGCTTTACATCTGATACTTTGAAAAAAGCCCTAAAGGATAAACGATCGCTTTAAGCATAATTTTGGCGATGACGATTTAGCTCGCTTGATTTATTTAAAAAGAAATTATCTAAAAGTTGATTAATTTCTAAGGAAGTTCTCTCAACAAGTGATCAACCTTTTCTGTCAAGACTGCACTTGCATCACCTTGAACTCGAAGTAACTGTTTTGCTTTTTCTAAATCGGTTCTGGCTAACTTATTTTTACCTTGCACAACGTACAAGTCTGCTCGACCTATATAAGGTAGCGCATTATTAGGATCGATTTTAATTGCTTGGTTAAAGTCAGCAATAGCTAATTCATATTTACCTTGCTCAGCGTAAGAAAATCCGCGATTATAGTAAGCTTCGGCAGAGTTAAGGTTTGCTTCTTGGGCTTGAACAGTCGTTTTTTCAGTAGAGATAATTGGGTATAAACCCAAAGTAGCAGAAAATAAAAATGTCGAGGCGATGAACGATACTAAAAGTTTCATATTATCGAAATTTAAAATAAGAATTATAAAATACATCAATTTTACTACGTTTTAGTATAAGGCTTTCTGAAACTTAGCTGGGTTCACAACGGAGCTTGAGCAGTACAGCGATCGCCTTACGTCTGCTCTGTTTGAAAAAGCGATCGCTTTATGCTGAATTTTTTAATTCTGCTTTTCACGCATAAAATATATAAATAAAAGTTGATTAAATAAAGCAAACTAAGGAATGGAAAAAATTATTAATTTGCACATAGAGAAACTTCCAGAAGGTTATTATTTAGCAACGACAGATGACCTTCAAGGACTTGTTGTTCAGGGTAGAACCATTGCCGAAACTCTAGAAATTGCTCGCGACGTTGCTCACAAGCTAATCGAATCCCAGACAAACATAACTCTTAATCCTATTGCAGATTCTTTTGACTATCCCTTAGTGATTGGTCAGTAATTAGTTATGGGAAGACTATCAGGGTTTAAATATCGCAAAATCATTAAAGTTTTGCAAGAATTTGGATTTGAATTTCACCGTCAGGCTGCTGGTAGCCATGAAATTTGGTTTAATGCTGAAACAAATTGCTATACAACAATTCCCAAACATACAGGTGATTTGCCTGAAGGAACATTGCGGGCTATTTTAAAACAAGCAAACATCAATCCAGAAGAATTTTTGCAAAAAGCACGTTGAGGAATTTTATGAGTAGTGCGATCGGCTTATCATTAACCTAATTGATATTCTTCGTAGAATTTTTGCTCTTTGCAAGTTACTTTTCTTACACTAATAATTTTGAGGCGATCGCCTCGATCAGTATGGGAAAGAATAAATACCTATAATTTTACTTATTCGGCATTCATCCTCTGGGACAAATCGCCTATAATTTTTAATATTGCAAATTCCCCCAAAGTATTTGGACTATGGACAATTCAAACAACCGCATTATTATTTTCGACACCACCTTAAGAGATGGAGAACAGTCTCCTGGGGCAACCCTCAACGTTGAAGAAAAACTGGAAATTGCCCATTCTCTATCCCGACTGGGAGTTGATGTAATTGAAGCTGGGTTTGCTTTTGCTAGTCCTGGAGATTTTGAAGCTGTACAGAAAATTGCGCAGCAGGTGGGAACTGAAAACGGCCCTGTGATCTGTAGTTTAGCTAGAGCTATTAAAGCGGACATTGAGGCTGCTGCCGAAGCACTTCAACCTGCTGCTAAGGGTAGAATTCATACTTTTATTTCGACTTCTGATATTCATTTGGAATATCAATTGAAGAAATCTCGTAGTGAAGTTTTAGACATTGCTCAAGAGATGGTGGCTTATGCCAAGTCCTTTATGGATGATGTGGAATTTTCCCCCATGGATGCGGTGCGGACTGACTCAGAGTATCTGTATCAAGTATTAGAAGCGGCGATCGCTGCTGGGGCAACTACGGTTAATATTCCCGATACTGTTGGCTATACGACTCCGACAGAATTTGGGGACTTGATTAAAGGTATCTGTGAAAATGTACCAAATATTGATCGAGCAGTTGTTTCCGTTCATGGTCATAATGATCTGGGTTTGGCTGTAGCTAACTTCCTTGAAGCAATTAAAAATGGCGCTAGACAGTTAGAATGTACCATTAACGGTATTGGTGAACGAGCAGGAAATGCTGCTTTAGAAGAGTTGGTAATGGCGCTTCATGTGCGCCGTCAGTACTTTAATCCCTTTTTAGGTAGACCAGCAGAATCTACCGATCCTCTAACTAATATAGATACCAAGCAGATTTATAAAACTTCTCGTCTAGTATCTAACCGCACTGGGGTAATAGTACAGCCCAATAAAGCAATTGTCGGTGCAAACGCCTTCGCCCACGAGTCGGGAATTCACCAAGATGGAGTATTGAAAAATCGGTTGACCTACGAAATTATGGATGCCAAGTCTATTGGCTTGAATGATAACCAACAGATTATCTTAGGTAAACATTCTGGGCGTAATGCTTTCCGTACTCGTTTGGCTGAATTAGGCTTTGAACTTTCTGAAACCGACCTCAATAAAGCCTTTATCCGTTTTAAAGATGTTGCCGACAAGAAAAAAGAAATTAGTGACTGGGACATTGAAGCGATTGTCAATGACGAGATTAGACAACCTCCTGAATTATTTCGTTTAGAGTTAGTGCAAATATCCTGTGGCGATCGCTCTCAACCTACTGCTACTGTAACTATTCGCACTCCTGATGGTGAGGAACTTACCGATGCAGCCATTGGTACAGGGCCTGTTGATGCGATTTACAAGGCGATCAATCGCGTGACAAATATTCCCAATGAGCTGATTGAATTTTCGGTACAGTCTGTTACTGCTGGGATCGATGCGATCGGTGAGGTGACAATTCGACTACGCTATCAGGATCGGGTCTATTCTGGTCGTGCAGCTAATACTGATATTATCGTCGCTTCTGCTAAGGCTTATATTAAGGCGTTAAACCGTCTTTATGCTGCTCAACAAGAGTCGGCAAAAGTAGCTTCCCAAGTTGCTATTTAGTAGTTAGATATTAAGGATTAAGCGATCGCTTTTGGCTTGAAGGCGATCGTTTTTTTTGCTTGAAAACACTAATTTATGAGGATTATTTAAAATCAAAACTAAGTATAAGAAAGTGTTAAATAATTATGAAGCGAATTACAATGTTTGCCTCTATGTCGTTTGCAGTGGCTGTCATGCCTATCGATGTAGTAGCATCACCAATTGTTGAGGTAAAAACAGATTACTATTCAGTTAGTGGTAGAACAGCAAAAGAAATTAGAAACGATTTGAACCGAAAAACTCCTGTTCAGGAAAATAAAGTTAAATATGATGCACAGACAAGCTGGTATGTGGAGTGGGATTTTTGGTGGAATGAGTCTCATGGTCGATGCTCAATTACCAATGTCACAACCAAAGTAGATATTCAATACATCTTGCCTAAACTAGCGGTTGCAACCCCATTACCTCAAGCGTTACAGCAAAAATGGGATAACTATATGCAAGCCTTGACAGCTCATGAAGTTGGACACAAAAAGATGGGTGTTGGGGCTGCTAACGAAATCGAACAAAAAATTAAAAATATGGCATCACGTCCTACTTGTAAACAACTTGAGTCTGATGCCAATCGTTTAGGAGCCGAAATTATTAATAAGTATAATTATCTTGATGACGAATTTGACCGTCGAACTAATCATGGTATTAATGATGGAGTAATATTTCCATGATAGACATAATAAATTCAATCACTAAAAATGATCATACCGTTTTTGAGATTTGAACATTTTGGTTACAATAATTTTTTATGTCTTACCGATTGATTAATAACTTGACTAACTACTAACCACTAACAACCACATTTGAGCCGTCCTGGGTGGAATGTAGAGAGTGAAAAGATTTTGGGAAAGCTCCATCTCGTGTTGATGAATTAGGTCTTGATATACACCTGGATTGGTTAAGCCGAAAGTACTAAATTCAACCCAAGTTTCTGTTCCACTTTTATTGATGGCTACGATACCTAAATTCCCGCGACGAAAAACCAGTACAACATCGCTTTCATACAAGATTGCCATGGGTTGCCCCTGAACGGCATTATGAAATTGAATCGCGCTTTTAAGATCTTCTCGTTGGATGACATTAGCCCAGCGATCGCGATCTTCAGGGTGATTAACTGCTGATTCATTGCGATCGCATAATAATAAAGGAACACCCCCGTCTCTGCCTAAAATGTAGACGTAAGCTAAATTCTCGTCCTGTCGATCTAGCAGCAAGTAGCGAAAAGAATCATTATAAGGAATGTCATGGTTAACCGCGAAAGTCAGCGCTCGATTCCACGGCAAGGCATTACCTTCGATTTCAGGACGGGCAAGACTCCTCAGAGAACCACCAAAGCTAAATGCTGCGCGCATTGTTTGAAATAAAGGAAAATCATAGGCGGGGATCCAAGTTTCTACCAGAAAAGGGTCTAAAAAGATCTCTTCCTCGCGATCGCTACCAGTAAAGATCTCGCCAAATAAATATTTATCAGCCATAAAATCGCGATCGGCGAAATTATCAATCATCCCCTCACTCATGTGTTTAATTGCATCAATGCGAAATCCATCAAAGCCCATTTGAACCAAAGCAGCAAACATTTCTCGTTGCTGGGACAGTACCCTAGGAGAATCTCTAAGATCGGGCAATCCTGATAAATCGTAGAATTGTACTTGATTGCGATCTAACCAATCACTAATATCCCCTGACTGATTAAAATCATCTGGTGAAAATAATCCCTCACTTAAATCTCCATAGAGACGATTTTCCTCAAACAAAGCGGCATTTTGTCGATATCTTTCTAGTTCAGCTGCTCCTGGGAAATTCAAGCGATCCTCTCGATTTTCATTCGCCATGTGGTTGATGATAATATCGGCATAAACTCGAATTATTGGCTCAGTCTGATGACATCTCTCAATCAATTCTTGCAGTTCTGATTTACCTCCTAAATAGGATAAAAGAACTCGGTAATCCTTAGGTTGATAACGTTGCCACCACTGTTCATTATTAGGATCGGAATACAGAGGTGGTGGGATGAGAATCGCACCATAGCCAGCTTCGCGTATTTCTTCAATGCGATCAATAATTTCTCGGTACTGCCAATTAAAGGCATGAAGTATCACATCAGACATGGCTTTTGTTGGTTACTTTATAAACGATCTACCAATTTCTGAGGGCGATCGCGATTGATGTCGTCTAAGTTTTGAACAAAATCAAATTGGGTTTGCTCATTAGATATTAGTTTGACTTAATACTAATAAATCTCATGAGAAACTCATGAAAAAACTCATAGAAAACTCATCAATAAATCGATGATCGTCATCTGATAATCCTGCTCTAGAAAAAGCGTATCTACTCCAAAATCAACCAAAAAAAAGGGTGAGCAATGTTGCTCACCCTCAGAATTACCCTCAGAGGATGTCTGAGAACTCAATTCTGTTATGCTTAGACCCTAGCAGATCCCCCTAAATCCCCCTTGTTAAGGGGGACTTTGATTCCGATTCCCCCCTTGTTAAGGGGGGCTAGGGGGGATCTACCCACTGGAAACGTAGCAATTAGACTTTTCAGATATCCTCTCAAGTGTTGACTAAACTTTAGTAGTTTCAGCAGCTTCTAGACCATTACTTGAGGATTTTGCTTTTTGTTTTTGAATCCATAAAGAAGTGCAGGGAATTTTGCTCTTGTCGCAACGATGAGTATATTTTCCAGCTACCTCTGTTACTTCTTTCAGTAATCCTTGACTCAGGGTAGTGGGTTCTAATCCTAGATCGATAAAACGCTGGTTTTTCACAAATAGTTCGTTTTCGACTGCCTCATTTCGTGGATTTTCCAGATAGGCTATTTCTCCACCCGTCATTTGGGCGACCATTTTAGCTAAATCGATTACCCGATGAGTCTCTGTCATTTGGTTGAGAATTCGGACTCGCTCGCCTTTTTGTGGGGGATTTTCAATTGCTAACTGGACACAGCGAACTGTATCTTTAATATGAATAAAAGCTCTAGTCTGTCCTCCAGTACCATGAACTGTTAGAGGATAACCAATAGCAGCCTGCATCAGAAAACGATTTAAAACTGTGCCGTAGTCTCCATCGTAGTCAAAGCGGTTGACTAACTTTTCATCCATCAAAGTTTCAGGAGTGTTAGTTCCCCAAACAATTCCTTGGTGGAGGTCGGTAACGCGAATATCGTCGTTCTTATTGTAGTAATAAAAAAATAGTTGATCCTGGGTTTTGGTCATGTGATAGACGCTACCAGGATTTGCTGGATAAAGAATTTCTTGCTGAATGCGATCGCCACTATCGGTCACAACTTCTACATCCAAATAGCCTTCGGGAATCTTCATTCCTGCTGTACCGTAACCGTAAACTCCCATCGTACCTAGGTGGACTAAATGAATATCTAGCCCAGATTCCACAATGGCGCAAAGCAGGTTATTGGTAGCGTTGAGGTTATTGTTAACCGTATAGCGCTTATGCTTAGAAGACTTCATCGAATAGGGCGCTGCTCGTTGTTCGGCAAAGTGAACGATCGCATCAGGCTTTTCGCTAGAGATTAGACTCAACAGGCGATCGTATTCCTCAGCAATGTCTAGATTATAAAATTTAATTTCTTTGCCTGTAATATTTTTCCAGGTAGACAATCTTTGTCCAATAGGTGCAATTGGTGTTAAAGAGCTAACTTCTAATTCATTGTCTATATTTCTTCTGGATAAATTATCAACAATGATCACCTCAAAGTTGAGATTTGATAAGTGCAGTGAGGTAGGCCAGCCACAAAAACCGTCTCCTCCTAAGATAATAACTTTCATAATTTTCTCCCAACTATTAAGATTTGCAGTCCAACGACCCTTGCTTTGAACGAGAGGGGTGCTGGGGTTTCCCCAGCATACCCAATCGAGTTGTTGAATTGAATCGCTAAGACACTAACATTAGATCATTTAAGCAAACTTTATGCCTTTATTTTCTGTTTCGCACGAGAATTACTGCGAGGAATACTACTTTTTGACTCAAAAAAGCAATTATCTTGATTGCCTAAAATTTTCCGTAGATAAAGCTGATAGCCAAACCCTACAAAGTGGGCGATTGGCATAGTTGCGATCGCGATCGTACACCAAAACCAACGACTAATAAAATTAGGCGCTGCTTGTTTCGGGTTCGACCAAAATTTTTCGCGGAAACCAGTATGATACTTAGCAGTTACACGAGCTGCTTCTAAAGCAATTAGGCAAATACCCAAGAAAATTGCGGGAATAGTGTGTAAAGCACCGTGGAAAATGATTAAATCAGCAATCAAAGCTGTAGTTAACACCATAATCCCAAAAAAGGGAATTTTGTTTCTTAAAGGTAAGGTGTCGGCATATCTAGCAGACATAATACAGCTACCTCGACCATATTTGATATATTGCCTCCATAGTCCGAGCCAATTGCGCCGAGGAAAATACCAAACCTTTATTTGAGAGCTAATGTAAATAGCTTTTTCACCGTAAGCCTTGAGTAAACGAAAGTTTAGCTCAGAATCTTCTTTACGCGTAACTTCATAACCACCAATATCCGCTAGTACTGAACGCCAAAAACACCCCAGAAAAACTGTTTCGGCATAGCCATCGTAGTGAGGATTGCGATATCTAGCACCGCCACTGCCGAGGAGACTGCGGGAAGCTAAAGCCACTCCTGCTTGAAAAGTATTGGCAGCCACAAAGCGTTGCGCACCACCAACATTAACTGCCTGAGATTTTTGTAAAGCGTCAACACACTGCTCGATATAGTCTGGAGCATAGTTACAATGAGCATCTGCCCGCAGATAGATATCACCCTTGCAGGCTTTAAGAGCTATATTAAGTGCTGCTGACTGAATACGCTGAGGATTATCTAAAAGCTTAATCTGAGGATGAATCCGAGATAATTTTTCAATCTTACCTTGTGTTCCATCTGTGCTAGTTCCATCTACAATTATTATTTCTAGTAAGTGAGGATACTTCGAGTCTAAAAATTTTTGGACAACTGCTTCTATATTGTCAGTTTCGTTATAAGTAGGAATGATGATCGAAACAGATGGGTTTTTGCTCACACTCATATTGATTCTGGTCTGGGGTAGTTTATATTTTTAGCATTAGTAAGTAAATTTGTCGCAAAAGCACCATAAATCACATAAAGCAGTTAAATATCTAAATTTATATCTGTTGTCTAGTTGTATTTAACTATTTCTCATGACTTTTCTTTCTCTAACCAAAGTAGCATTCTGTAATTTACTAGGATAAAAAATAGCCTTACCTTGATTGGTAATCTGCTTAATTTTTACAGTAGTAGCTTCGCTGGAATCATTGCTAATCGGTAAAGAGATTTAAGCAGACAATAAATATCCGCTTTTAAGCGCTTAAACCAGGATAACTTAAAATAATGATCGCGTATACGACGGTGATGAGTAAACTGCTGAAAAACTTTGATGGATGAGACACCAGTAGTATCGTAATAAGCTATAGGAAAATGTAACAAAGTGGGATGAGCAATTAGATTAGCTCTGATATTGTATTCATAATCCATGCCCATTGATAAATCTTCTCGATACAGTCCCATCTTTTCGACCAGTTGTCGAGAATAGAAAGTTGACTGGTGACAAACTGGATTACCATACCAGAATGAAGTCTCGCGCCAAACCTGCGGCTGCTTGCAGTGTCTTTTGAGATATTTATTGCGACTGAGGGAGATAGTTTCTCCCGTTGCCCATAGCCACTTATCTTGAGCGTAAGAATCTACTACTCGTTGAGTTACATCATCGGTAATCAAAGTATCTCCTGAGTTAAGAAACAAAATTAATGTTCCTTGACTGTGCTGAATACCCTCATTAAAAGCTGAAGCAATTCCTGAACCTACCTGGGGATAATAAGCAAAATTATGGCGATGACTATAGGCTTGTAAGCGCTTTAACTCTACATCACTGGCATGATGGTAAATCACAATGTGGTTGATGGCGTAATACTTCTGTTGACTGACGTTACTCAAGGTAGCAAACAGAGCGTTGTCAATTTTGGCAGTAATTGTGACTATATCTACAGAAATACTACTAAACATTAGCCATTAATATAATTAGTCTGTATATGGATTATGGTGCTAGCTTACTACGTAAATCAGTAAAAACTTGTAAGTATTTTTGAGTTTGTTGTTCCAGCTGAAAATTGGCGATCGCTTTAGCTCTACTATTTTTTCTTAGGTGTTGATGCCTAGTGTCATCTGCTAAAATCCAGTCAATTCCTTGGGCTAAATCTTGAGGCTGTTCAGGCTGGGCAAGATATCCGTTTTGTTGATGTTCAATGAGATCGCTCATCCCGCCAATCTTAAATGCAGCACAAGGAGTGGCACAAAACAAGGCTTCTAAAACCGTGTTGGGTAAATTGTCTTGGATCGAAGGGGCGACAAAAACATCGGCTGAGGCATACAGCAGAGATAAAGCCACATCGTCGCTTAATTGTCCAATATAATGGGTCTTAAAACCAAAGTCGATCGGTTGAGATGGCTCAGATGCACCAAAAATTACTAGCTCGATTTGATCTGCCTGTTGAGCAGATTTGAGGTATTCTAAGGCAGACAACAAGAGAGTAAATCCTTTCCGCCGATCTTGGGTGCTGTTTAAAGCACCAAACAGAATAATTTTTTTGTCTGTGGGTAGGTTAAAAACTTTTCTCGCGAATAGGGGATCGTGAGGCTGATAAAGCTGGGGATCGATGCCGTTACCAATAACTTGCACTGGGAAGTTTTGGAACAGAGAACTAGATTTAGCACAGCTAGCTAACCAGTTGCTAGGAGTAACCACGGTTAAGTTTAAATTTTGCCAAGCTTTTGTTTTACGTCGCCAATTCCAGTGAGATAAATCCCAGTGACGATCGCTACCCAACTGAGGACAAGCACCACAAGACTGCATATAGCGATCGCATGTGCCACTATAGTGACATCCTCCAGTAAAAGCCCACATATCATGTAGAGTCCAAACCAACGGTTGCTTAAGTTTGCTTAAGGCTTCAATGGGGACAAAACCACCATTAACCCAGTGCAGGTTAATTACATCAGGATTTATCTGTTCAATTTGCGCGACAATCTGATTGGGCAGCCACTGAGAAGAATAGATATTGATTGCGCGATCGCGATGACGATATAAATTGAGGGGTAGCTGATCTAAGGCTGGCTTAGTGGCAGCAATTCCCCGTTGAATTTTGCTTTTAGGGGCAATGACGCTCTGGCAGTCGCTGAGTTTATTCTGCACTAACATCTGTGAGTCTACTTGCTTTGCCAACAAGCCTTGATGTAGACGATAGGCAGCACGGGCAGCGCCTCCGCGAAGATCTCTGGCGCTTAAAATGAGAATTTTCATGCTTACAGATCTATAGGTTTCCCAAAAATTGTACTCTTACCTAATTAGTAAGTAGGTAAGTCACACCGTTGAGAAATTCCTGTTCTTAAGTTAAACTCCGAGTGTTCACAACCAACTATTGCAACTGTTGCCAAAACTTGTATTATGTCTTGCGAGCAATTTTTAAATTTCATGATCTGCTTTAACTTATAGTCAGGCAGCAATTATCTTAAAATCTTATGGTTATTTGGCAAGAATGGCTTTCTCAAGCTCATCATTGGCTTAGTTCTTTGGGATACCTAGCGTATCCCGCTTTTATTAGTATTTATTTAGCAGCAACCTTAGTTGGTTTACCAGCAATTTTTCTTTTTTTGGCTGCGGGAAGCTTATTTGGCTTTATTCCTGGCTTAATTTTAGTATCTTTAGCTGATACCTTAAGCGTTGCCGTCTGCTATCAGTTAGGGAGGACAGTAGCCCGTAAGAAAATCAGCCAATGGGTTGCTCAACGTCCTCAATGGAGGGAGTTCGATCGTGCAGTAGCAAAAAAAGGTTGGAAAATTGTATTTTTAACTCGTCTATCACCGCTCGTCCCTTCTAATGTACTCAACTACGGCTTTAGCCTAACTAAAATTAACTTTTGGCAATATCTATTTGTGTCCTGGCTAGCAATGCTGCCTGTCATTGCTCTCTACGTCTATTTAGCCTCTGTCGGCACTAATTTACTGTCAGGCGATAACAATGACCCAAAACAGATTACCGCTTCCATTATTGGCTTAATAACGTCTTTAATGGCGATCGCCTACACCACCAAGCTCATGTACGGAACTCTAATTCCTAAATCGACTCAACCAACTAAACCTGATTTGCCACAATCATCCAAGGCTGAGAAAAGAGAAAAAGCTAAAAGATAGGAGGTAAGAGGTAGGAGGTAGGAGGTAGTAGGTAGTAGGTAGAAGACAGTAAGTAGTAGGTAGAGCGGTAATTACTCCTGAACAGAGATTTTAGATAAAACCAAAGTGTTTCAACCCTTCAATAATTCCTCCAGCACAGTCAGATTTAGCTAAATAATTATTATCATTTTTATTTGCTGCATACCATTTCAACAACTCTGGTTTGGCATTGGCTACCAGCAAGCTTTTCTCTTGACCTTCAAACATGGAAATATCATTACCAGAATCCCCACAGACTATCGTTTGTTCTGGTGCAATTTGCCATCTACGGCGGAGAAACTGAACTGCCAAACCCTTGTCACCATTTTTGGGTAACAAATCTAAATCTTGACCAGCACTGTAGATTAGCTTGATGTCAAAACCTTGTTGCTCTAAGGCTGCTTGTAGTTTCGTCAGGGTAGATTCTGCTGCTGCTTCTGCCAGATAATAGCTAATTTTAAACGGATTTTGTTCAGAATTTGGCTGCAACTGTAAATCGATAAACTGGCTGGCGATCGCTACTATCTCTGGGCGATTCCATCCCTGAGCCAGAATATCTGCCCATTCTTGGTCATACTGTGACTCTTGCCGATCAAAATACATTTCTGTCCCCACCGCAGTAATTAGCGCGTCTGGAGGGAGTAATGATTTTGCTTCGGCTAATAAACGATAGAGATAAAGCGATCGCCCAGTAGCATAGACAATTTTACTGTTATGCTGTTGACGATGGGCAGCTAGTTTTTGGTTAAGCTCTACTAACGCAGCGTCATCACCAACTAAAGTATTATCTAAATCAGTTACAAATAAAAAAGGATTCATATCTAAAATCTGGCAAATTTGGATTATTGATCTCAGGATTTAAACTTAAACACATAACTATCTAAACACTCTAATCCACAAATCGAAAAGTCTTTTTGATTGGCGGGGGACAAAAAAGTGTTTAATTTAACAATTATGGCTTGTCGTGCCAGCCAATTCTACAACTTCTGCTCAATTATCTTTACAACTGCGGACACAAACTGGTTAGCTGGAGGGTGGTTTAAGTAATAATTTTATGGTCACAAGAGGAATGAGATTTTGGGTGTAGAACTTCGCAGTTATGTCTACTTAGATCGCCTGCAATTACAGCACGCAGCATATATTGGCACGGTGGCATCAGGATTTTTACCCCTTCCAGGAGATGCTTCTTTGTGGATTGAAATATCTCCTGGCATTGAGATTAATCGCATTACAGATGTAGCGTTAAAGTCGGCGGTAGTTCGCCCTGGAGTTCAATTTGTCGAAAGACTATATGGACTGTTAGAAATTCATGCCAACAGACAGGGAGAAGTAAAAGCGGCAGGGAGAGCAATTTTAGAAACTTTGGGAGTTAAACAGCAGGATAGTCTTAAACCTAACGTTGTCTCCAGCCAAATTATTCGCAATATAGATGCCTACCAAGCCCAGCTAATTAACCGTGACTGTCGTGGACAGATGTTACTCGCAGGACAAACTTTATATGTGTTGGAAGTGCAGCCTGCTGCCTATGCATCCCTAGCTGCTAACGAAGCTGAGAAAGCAGCATTGATTAATATTCTTAAGGTTACGTCCATTGGTAGTTTTGGTCGTTTATATCTAGGAGGAGAAGAAAGAGACATTATTGCAGGCTCATCAGCAGCTTTAGCAGCCTTGGAAAGTATTTCTGGCAGAGAGATTTTACAGCAGAAAAAAGAGTAGCTAAGTAGGTGGGTGTAATTAAATTGGAAATGAGGTTAGGGAGTAACAAGTAACGAGTAACGAGTAATATGCGGAGCGGTATCCTTTAGGACAAATAGCTCTAAGGGTAGGGGTTTGATCAATTATTTTGCCTACCTACTTAAGTCAACCAAATTTTTAATCTTAGTTTTAACCTTGGTCACTGGTAACAAAGCAGCGATAATAGTTAAGGAAATTTAAACGATAGCGATCGCAGGTAAGTTTGACGTGGCAAATATTGAGCATCTAACTAATTTAAGACAGGGTGCAGTAAGTTGGATGAATTGGTTAGACAATCATCATCAGCCAAATATTGATTTGATTAATGCCGATCTTCGGGGTGTCAATCTAGCGAAGGCTTATTTGGTTAAAGCCAGTTTAGCGGGTTCAGATTTAACCGCCGTACAGTTGAATCAAGCCAATCTGACTGGGGCTAATTTAACGGGTGCAAAATTGCTTGATGCTGACCTGAAGCAGGCGAATTTAACTGGAGTTAACTTACAGTCGGCTTGTTTAATTGATGCGGATTTTTATCAGGCTAATCTAATCGGCTCAGATCTAAGATTGGTTCGAGGCCCAGGGGCAAACTTTAGTCAGGCAAACCTCATTGGTTCATCGATCAGACAGGCAATATTACCCCAAGTCAACTTTTCCCAAGCCCAGCTCAATCGTGCTAATCTCAGCGAAACTAATCTAGTTAAGGCTAGTTTCGATCGGGCGGATCTGTCGGGAGCTAATTTTTTTGAAGCCGAATTACAGTCTGCCAGTTTTTATCAGGCTAACCTATATCGGCTCAAGGCGATCGCTACTCATGTAAGCCATGGTTATTTTCTTGGTAGTAATTTGATTGAAGCTAGTTTAATTGGCTGTGACCTACGCTGGTCAAACTTAAGCTACACCGATCTTCAGGGCGCAGACTTGCAGCAGGCAAAGTTAAGAGGAGCAAATCTAACCAGAGCAAATCTAACCAGGGCAAACCTGTCAGGAGCAGATCTTCGAGGGGCTAACTTGCAAAATGCTAATCTCAGCCACACTAATCTGACAGATGCAGATATTGAAGATACAATTTTTGACAAGGCAATATTTACCGCAACTATCATGCCCGATCGTCAAAAACAGGATTAAATTAGCTTGTTTGGCTAAAAATTGAAGATCTAGTTATTTTTACTCAATACCCTATTTTGCTTCTTCTAGCTGATCCAAGCGTAGCCAGACATTAGGCGTTGGTACATAAAACTGGACTAGAGCATAATCGTCACTCAGCTCTAAAATCTGTCCTTTACTGTCAAATAAATATGAGGGGAAGCGTGTATCACTTGCTTTAGCTTCTGCACTACCTTCTAGCTTTTCTTTAACTACTTTGACTAACGATCCTTTCTTAATGGCTGGCATAATGATTAATTGCAATTGTGCTGACTAATTCTTAAGTTTAGTATAGTTCGTCATGCAGCCTATCTTTTCAAGACGACCAGAGTTATTCGATATAACTCAAAAAGCAAAATCCAATCTGTTATGTATTCTGGTTACAGGGTCAAATTAATTGCAGAAAATAATAATTGTTGCTCAGAAGTTTTTCTTAAAGATTTACTGCCAAAATTTGACAGTTCTGGAATTAATTTAAGGTTTTTGGTAGTATGAATTAGCTAAAATAGCCTGAGTATTTTTATTTAACTAGAAATACTTAAAAGAACATAACTCCTATGCAGATCTAGGGTACTCGCCCTTTATAGTTAATTACCAAATAATTAGATAGAATTTAGACATAAAAATGTTACATAAAAGACATAACTCTGTAGCTACATTAGCAATATTATTAAGTTTGGTAGGTGTTTCAGAACCAGCCAAAGCTTTTCTCTTGGCTCAATCTGATTCGGCACCGAATACATTTGCTGTGCCAGACAAATTACCCCAAGATACAATCAAGATTGCTGCCTCTAATAGTATTAATGGTATTAGCACTAGTTTAAAGGAAAGTTTTACGGCTAAATATCCTCAAGCCAAAGTTAATATTAAGACCCAGGATTCTGTTTCGGCGCTAAAAAGCCTTTCTGAAGGTCAAGCTGACCTCGCTGCAATAGGTCGAGTCTTAACAACAGCAGAAAAAGCACAAGGATTTATCTCTGTTCCTATTAGTAGAGAAAAAATTGCGATCGTCGTCTCTAACAACAATCCGTTCAATGGCAATTTAACAATCGATCAGTTTGCCCAAATTTTTAGAGGTGAGATTACTGATTGGGCGCAAATTGGCGGAACTCCTGGCACAATTCAGCTGATAGATGCTCCTAATATTAATGATACTAGACAAGCTTTTCCTAACTACCCTGTGTTTCAGTCAGGAGAATTTAAGACAGGTTCGACTGCAAATCAATTAAAGCAAGATAGTATCGAGGCGATGATTGCCAAATTGGGTACAAATGGTATTGGTTATGCAGTAGCTAACGATGTCATCAAACGAGATGATGTCAAAGTCATCACAATGCATCAAACTCAGCCTGATGATCCCAGATATCCCTTCTCTGAACCGTTTAATCTAATTTATCAAGGTACTCCCAGTACAGCAGCGCAAGCATATCTAGGATTTGCCACTACTCAAGGCGGAAAACAAGTAATTGCTAATCGAGTTGGTTCAATCTCAGCGGCTGCGGTAACATCAATTGCCCCAAAAGCAGCGTCCGATCTAGCTAGCAAAAATACAGCTATACCTTCACTTGAAGCTGATGTAGAGGGTAAAAAGAATAGCGCGATCGCCGACAGTAAAAATGTAGCTTTACAAACTACTAAAACAGCTACTGTTAAAAATGCTCCCAAGGCGATCGCTGGGAGCCTGGGTGTAGAATCTCTGGGTAATGCAGGCAAGCCTGATGTTGGGGTAAATGGAGTAGACAAAAACGTCACAGCCAATGCTGATGTCAATCCTAACCTTCAGCAAAGTGGGGAAGCTAATCCTGCTCTCAAGGCCAGTGGGGAAGTTAACCCTGACGTTCAACAAAGTGGGGAAGTTAACCCTGATCTTAATGCCAGTGGGGAAGTCAACCCTAACATTCAACAAAGCGGGGAAGTTAACCCTAATGTCAATGGTAGTGGGGAAGTTAACCCTAACATTCAACAAAGTGGGGAATCTCTATCCTCAAAAAATAATGCTGATGGGGAAGCCGTTGCTCCTATTGCCCAAGCAGAAGTAGATCGAGGCACAAACGCAGAGAACCAAAAAAGTAACTGGTGGTGGTGGCTACTGCCAATTCTGGGAATCTTTCTAATAGCAGCAGCCATTTTGGGCCGACGTAAGAAAAGCGATCGAGAACCAGCTCTTAACGACATTTCTAACATCAATAATCTAGATAGCGGGCCTAATCCTAATCCTCCAGGTTCGCCTGGTGGTGGAGTTCCTCCTGTCGGTGTCAATAGCTCAGGCAACGTAGTAAATAATCTTGCCGAGAATACAGCAAATACTTCTTCTAATATGGGTATGGCTGGGATGACAGCGGGCGGTGCAGCTTTGGCAGGAGGTGTGGCAGCAAACCTTGCAGGGAGAAGAAATAGAACTGAAAACGTCGCCGATCCTGATTTAGATCTAGATTTAGATCTAGATTTGGCTGAATCAACTTCAGTTGAAGAAATACCCTCTAACCCTGTTAGCGAGTTCACAGGACAAGAAACTAGATTGCAGGTTGGCGATCAATCAACCAATCTACAAATAGATGATGATGATGTTGATTCTCAAGGCATTGACAACATATCCCTAGGTGGAGCAGCAGTTTCAAGATTCCCAGACTCAGAACATGAATTAGAAAATGAAACTGCGATCGATCCTGTTGTCGAACGCCCTGATGTAGCAAATTTAGACACCAGTGTTTCTGGATTGACTACACCAACAGTAGAAACCGATTCAGCAACTACTCAAGCAAATATCGGCAGAGAATTTCCAGGTGATTTTGTTCTTCAAGAGGAAGCAAGAGATATAACCGTACCTGATGAAGTCGCTACTAATAGAGATGTAACTAGTGGTGATTTCGATTTATCTAATACTGTCGAGCCTGATGTTAATATGCCAGATTTAAGTCAGGATACTGATTTAAATGTAGGTGCGCAGGTAAATAATACATCTGTAGCTTTTCCCGATTCAGTGGGAGATGTAACTATTCCTGATGTTGACTTATCAACTGATACTGATGTAGATCCTAATATTGATAGCAGTGGCATTGATGGCGTGACTCTAGCAGGCGGTGCAGCAGCCCTTGGTGGTGCAGCAGCATTAGGAATGTTTAACCGTGGAGATAGCACTACAGAAGATACAGAAATCAATGTAGCTGATTTTAGTCAAGAGACTGATTTAAACACTGGCGATCGCGTAGAGGAGCAGGCTAGCTCGGTAAGTTTCGCAGATACCACAGAGATCACTACTCCTGAAGTTGAAACAGCTGATTTTAGTCAAGAGACTGATTTAAACACTGGCGATCGCGTAGAGGAGCTGGATAGCTCAGTAAGTTTCGCAGATACCACAGAGATCACTACTCCTGAGTTTGAGACAACTGATTTTAGTCAAGAGACTGATTTAAATACTGGCGATCGCGTAGAGGAGCTGGATAGCTCGGTAAGTTTCGCAGATACCACAGAGATCACTACTCCTGAAGTTGAAACAGCTGATTTTAGCCAAGAGACTGATTTAAACACTGGCGATCGCGTAGAGGAGCTGGATAGCTCAGTAAGTTTCGCAGATACCACAGAGATCACCACTCCTGAGTTTGAGACAACTGATTTTAGTCAAGAGACTGATTTAAATACTGGCGATCGCGCAGATGATCTTGATACCTGGGTAAGCTTTACGGATACCACAGAGATAACCAATCCTGATGTTGACTTATCAACTGATACTGATGTAGATCCTAATATTCATGGCGTAGCTCAAGCAGGAGGTGCAGCAGCCTTGGGTGGCGCAGCAGCGTCAAGAATGTTTGATCGAGATAACCAACCAACTTCTGATATTCAAGAATTTGAAACTTTTGAAACCTCTTTCGATTTTTCAGAGGATACTACTCCCACTAATGTTACTGATAATGTAAGTACTGATGCTGAAGCCACCTCCGTTGATGAGGTTAATAGTTTAGAAGGAATTACCCTAGATAATCTGGCGAATCGGGATGATATTAATCTAGATGACATCAATATAGATGATAATGAAAGTCTCGAAGTAATTACTTTTGATGATGCGACTGCTACCGAAGATTTGACCTTCGATCGGTTCACCCTCGACGATTTCGATAGTAATATCAATGCCACTCTTGAAGAGATCACCTTTGATGATGCCACTGATACAAGCGATCTTACTCTCGATGAGATTACTCTTAACGATGTAGACAGCGATCGCACAACTAGTTCCACTGTCGAAGAAATCACTTTTGATGATGCTGCTACAAGCGACTTAAACCTAGAAGATATTACCTTTGAGGATACTCAAGTTTCTAGACGTAGTTTTGTCAGCGATACTGAGCAGAATGAGCTTGATGAGGAGATAAATCTCGATGATTTAGGTTTTGAGGATACCGATCCAGCTAATACTGCTGATTTCGATTTATTAAGTGATAATACGGCAGAAATTACCAGTTTGCCAGATCAATCTAACGATATGAACAATATCTCTGAATGGTTAGATAGTTTGGAAACTCCTAATCAAGACACTGACAATATTTCTGAATGGTTAGATACTCTAGACAAAGATAGTTTCCGTGACGATCCTAATGCCGATCGGGACAGCTTAAATCTAGAAACAACTACCAACGAGACAGATGAAATTTCTTTCCAATTCCTAGAAGATTTATTAGATCGAGATTCCGATCCTAATCGCAATAATCAATAGTTTTTGCATGTCAGAGTTATTTATCTAAGATATTTAACCAAACCCTGTACCAAATTAATCTAGGTCAGGGTTTTTTCTGTTTGCGGGGAACATCTTTGATCGTGCTACCAATTCCTTGAATGATACCTTTACCCACTAAGCCTAAGCCTTTGCCAATTACCTGAGTTAGGACAAAGACTACTCCACTGCCTACTAAAGCAATTAATTTACGTACTAGAGGGGCGATCGCATCGCGAATTTCAATGATGATCGTGGATAACCAAGGGATGCCTGTCAGTTCTTCAAGTTCAGCCTTACGGGGAGCATAAACATAAGTAATTCTAATCGCCCCAGCGTTAATCACAAATAGACGATGACGACTTTCAAAAATGTTTTGCGGGTGGGTAAAATAATTCTCCTGACGGTATCGCCAAGATAGTTGATTACGAAATCGAGCTAGTTCGCGATCGCTACGGTACTCGGCTTGATAGAGCCGATATTTAAAAATTTCTAGATCGTAAAAATTATTTAGGATTACCTGCATCACCCCGTTAGCCAGATGAATAATTAAATTGTGGAGTAGAAATTCAATTCGGGCGATCGCTTCTGCATCATCTGATTGATAGACAACGTTATCGATGATTAACTCTGGTTTACCCAAGAGATAGTCAAATAGTTCGGGAATACCATAGAGATCGTTGAAGATATTTTGCTGAACTAGAGCAAATTCTTGTGCATAGATTTCCCCTAGCTGGGGTTGTTCATTTGACTGCCCATAATGCTGCCCAAAAAAATTATCTGTAGACCATTGCCAGAGATCTTGTAGATAAACAGTATAATCTCGATCTAAGGTATAGGCGATCGGTATTTGGGCAATAGTTTCACTCAGACGTTGCAGAATTAAATGACAAAGACTCTTGGCTATTTTGGGCTGAAGCAGATCGATTTCTAAGAGAATTTTGGTGCGATTATTTAACCCAAGCTGAATATCCGTTACTACCCGTTCAAAAATAGCTTTGTTAGCAGAATCAGCAAATTCTGGTAGGGGTGCTAACTCTGTGGGGGTAATTGGTACAATCGCGCCCGCAACAGGCTCAATAGTAGCTGAATCCTCTTGTAAGACAATTTCTTCCGCAACTAAACGACTAGATAACCAGCGCGCAGACTGTAATTCCCGTTTACGCCCTACTAAAAAAACTCGTTCCCAATCAGATAGATAAGGATTAGCTAATTTTTGCTCTATTTCTTGTAGCGTTTGTTCTAATTCAATTCTACCTGTCTTGCTAATTTTCGCTAACGCCTGTTGCCAAAGCTTGGGGCTAACATCATCAGTTGACCAATAAGTATTGCCATAGGCGACGGTGTGCAAACCCTCCACAATACTATTAATACTGGCACCGCGATCGCAATTACCTTTAACCCCCCAAGACTTAAGCTTGGCTATTTGCTTCGTCGTAAAGTTAGGAGTCAATAAAAACAACGGTAGCTGGGGATATAACTGTCTTAATTGCCGAGTCAACTCCAGACTCGAAATCTCTGCCTCTGTATAACTAATGCCCAGCACTAAAACATTCAGCACCATCCCTTGAGTAAGCTCTCTCAGGGTATCTTCACTCAGGTTGCCCTCCCCTACAATTTCAAAATCAGCATATTGAGCGATCGCCGTGCGTAACCCCAAACGAAAAATGGAGTCATGATCGACAATAAACAATTTGATTTTAGCTTGGGTCATTTCTAGCCGATGGCGGATTTAACCGTATAACTTGACGGTAACAATCAATTATATGGTTCATCTAAGCATTGAACTAGTCTGTTGGCTAATTTCCGTAATTTCTAGTTATGTTTACTCAGTGCCACATCTCAAGACGGTATAATATTTTTTTGACTCACTAAATATTTATTGTGTCCGAATCATTAAGCGATCGCTATTTTGCCCTCATTGACCAGATTGTCGAACTTACTCTACAAGGGAAAATAAGTTCTGTTGAGCGAGTTTACGGAATACTCGTGGAACAAGTGGAAACTGGCACAGGGGAAATTTTTGAACGCTGTTTGAGTCAACGTCTCGACACCGCAGAGGCACAGTTGGACACTAAACTTAAGGCAGCTAGAATACTGAGAGCTTTACAAACTATTGAGAAGCAATGGCTGCGCTGGCAAGAAGAAAATTTAGTAGCAGCAGAAATCTCAGAAACCGCCCAGATGATTATTACGGGAGATCCTGAAGATTATTTTCTCCGAACAGTGGATGTTCTCGATCCTAATCAAGAAAACCCTTTAAGTATTGATGAATTAAGCCAGCTAGCAGAAAATCTTCAGGCTGCTGCCAAAACCCAAGAGGATGCTGAGTTAGCTCAAGATTGGCAACAGCTAGCCACAGGCATTACCGCAGGCTTAGAGTCATTTACCACCTTGGAGGGAGATTTAGTCAGTTGGATGTATGGTTCGGGGAGCAATTTCTCGGGGTTTGGGGCGCAAAGACCGAATCCTTGGCGGATTTGGGCGCAAAAAGTCACTAGTCCTCTGCCTAAGCAGTTATTTCAAACTATGGCACAGCAACAATCAGCCATAGATTTTGCTAGAGTCGCTAATAATTTAGAATTACGAGCCTGGATTGAGTTAGCAATTTTACTGCAATATCTCCAGCGGGGATTAGTCACCTGGTACGATCAGCAGCCTTATAACTCTAAGTTTGGTAAAGAACTTTCCTATAGCACCTTGCTGACTTTTGCCTCAATTTGGTGCGAGCTATGGCAGGCATTTGTGATAAGTCAACCTGCTCTTGCTGATGGCTGTTTTCTGGTGATGCTGCAAATATTACGTACTTTTGCCCAAAGAGAAGATTTTCCTTTGTACAGCGGTGTATTCGCCTCGTTCTCAGGAGATTATCTCCAGGATACTCTCGATTACTTTGATGAGCCTTTAAAAGAGGTAGAGGGAACAGAAGATAAAGCCCGTATCCTGACTTTGTTGGGCTATTCTCAGCGCACGGCAGGAGATTATGAAAAGGCGATCGCTTTCCATGAAGAAGCCCTAGAAATTGCGATCGCAGCTAACGATTATGCTTGCGAAATTGCCAGCCTCAATCACCTTAGTCGCACCAATGTAAACCTAAAAAATTACAGCGAAGCAATCAACTACAGTCAAAGAGCTTTAATTGCAGCCCGACAGGTGGGTGACAAATTAGGTGAGGCAAATGCATCGGTTAACTTAGGTTATGCCAAAGTATTTGCAGCCCGACAGCTTGATAGTATGGCAGCAGAAGATTATAGCGAAGCAGTACGCTATCTAGAACAGGGAGTTGAGCTAGCCCAAAAACAGGGAGATTCTCAAAGTCAAGCTTTTGGTAATACGAGCCTGGGTATTGCTTATGTCGTCTTAGAACAGCCCACTTCGGCGATCGCTTCTTTAACTAAAGGTGCAGAATTAGCCCAGTATTCCCGTGATGTCTATCTTCAAGGATTAAGCTTTTCCTATCTCGCCGAAGCCTATTACAGCATCGAAGATCGTGCAGCAGCGATTACCTACGGCGGTTTAGGGATGTATCTACTTAATCAAATTAATTCTGTAGAATGGCGACAGGTAGCGGGTTTACTCTCTATCTTGCAAGGACAAATTGGTGAAGAATTTAACAATATCTTGGGACAACAGCGATCGCCAATTATCAGCTTAATTGGCGTTGATGGCTATGATTATCTGCCTAAATTGCTCGAAGAATACAAAAATAACTAAGTTTAAAAATCATCAAGTCAATTCATAAGTAGGTAGGCAAAATAATTGCTCAAACCCCTACCCTTAGAGCTATTTGTTACTCGTTACTCGTTACTTGTTACTTGTTACTCCCTAACCTCATTTCCAATTTAATTACACCCACCTACTTACAAAGTAAATTCACCATGTCAGAAAATATTTCTCCCCCAGAAACCGCATTTTCTGAACAATTACCTCATCAAGCTCAAGCAAAACCATTTCTTAAATGGGCGGGTGGCAAAAGGCAACTTTTACCTGTAATCAAAGAATATTTACCTGCAAAATATACTGAATACTACGAACCATTCATTGGCGCAGGAGCGCTACTATTTTCCTTACAGCCAAAAAAGGCGACATTAAGTGATATCAACGCGCAGCTTATTAATTGTTACCAGGTAATTAAAGATCGACCACAGGAGTTACTAGAACTCTGCCAAAAACATCAAGCCAATAACACCTCTGAGTATTATTACCAATTACGCGCACAAGATCGCCAGGATGACTTCAATCAACGTACCGCCGTAGAACGTGCAGCAAGGATCATCTATCTGAATAAAACCTGTTTCAATGGTTTATTTAGAGTCAACAGTAGCAGCCAATTTAATGTTCCCTATGGCAAGTATAAAAACCCAATTATCGCTGAGCCTGCGGTAATTCAAGCTATTAGCACCTATCTTAATCAAGCTAGGTGTCGCATCCTTAACGGAGACTTTGAGCAAGCAGTAGCCACGGCTAAAAAGGGCGCATTCATCTATTTTGATCCCCCATATCATCCCATGAGCGACACCTCATCTTTCACTGGTTATAGTATGAACGGCTTTGGGGAGCAAGAACAAATTAGATTAAAAAAACTTTGCGATCGCTTAACCGATAGAGGTTGTCAGGTATTAGCTAGCAATTCAGCTTCCCCATTAATTAAATCTCTTTACGACGATCCGCGATATGAAGTAATCGAAGTTAAAGCCACTAGAGCGATTAATGTAGTCGCCTCAAAAAGAGGCAGAATCAATGAATTACTAATTTACAACAAATATAAAACCAAAGTTGAATAATTACTCTGCAATCAGTTATTAATTAAGGAATATTCTCTTGTCCGTTAATATCAGTGTAGATAATTTTAGTTTGTAATTTAGCTTCCACAGTGATATCAGGGCAAGAACTAGCGATCACCAGGGTTTTAGCATGATCGAGAGAATTGACTTCTGATGCTTGAGGACATCCTGAAATTAATTGAAAATCTAAATTCCTGATTTGATAAGCAAAATAATAATATCCGTGAGTAATACTTCCTTCATTCATATAGATTAATGCAGGTTGATTAATCAGAGTTACAGCTTCTATGGCTGAAGATATTTTACTACTTACATGGAGTTTATAAGGTTTAAGAAAAGATTTTGCTACAACGTAAATGGCTAATATTGATAATAAAATCTTGAAAGCTTTCTTGCTACTAAAATTAACTTGCGCGAATATTTTAATAACACAAAATATAATTAGAGGGACAATATAGGTGAAAAAAAACTTACTTTGGCGATATTCTCCAGGTAAGATTAGATATGAAACAGAGTAAATACTATAAAGACTAATTAATAATTTAAACCAGTTGGCATTTTGGGGACTAGCTTTAATACAGTATTTAATAGTAGTAAATCCAACTATCAAAGAAGCGGTAATTAAGAGCATTGCGCCAAAATCTTTGGGAGTTCCGCCCGTTCTGGGCATAAAGTCTAAAAATGACCAAAAAGGGATATAGTTTAACTTTTGTCCATGTTCAGCATCAGAAATATCAAAATGCTTTACTACCTCACTAGTATCCAAATACTGAGAAATAAAGAGACAAACTACAAAGGAAGTAATCAGAAAAATTCGTAGCAGATATTTATAGCGACTTTGACGATCTAAACTAGAATTAAAGACGATACCACTCATAACTGCAATCATTATAAAGGGTATCTGAGAAGGATAAAATCCCGCTAGAGCAATAATAGCGATCGCAAATTTAACTAGATAAATATTGCTAATTTTTTGAGAAGTTAGTAAATCTTCAAGAGCATAAACTAATAAATAGACACATAATAAATTCGACCAATAAAATTGATCTTGTAGCCAGCACCAAACAGGCTGAAAGACAATCAAAATAATTAAAGCGATCGTGGCAATTGAATAATTTAATGAAGAATTTAAATTTGACTCTGTTTGAATTAAAATTAAATATTTTAAAATAATTCCAGCTAAAATTAAAGAAGTAACAATAGTCGCTGCAATACCCACATCCCGACTAACATAAGCAAAAGTTGCATAAATAAAAGTGCTTAATAGTTTGGGAGAATTATAAAGAATATCAAGTATCTTTTGATTATTCTCTAACTGTATTCGAGTTGCGTCACCTAAGAAAATAATACTGCGTCTGATATAAAGAAAAATATCAGTATTAAAGCCAGAGGGAATATATTGCGCTTCGACTAAAGAGCTTGCTTTAATTGCTGCTCTAAGTAAATAATTACTGAATAATAAGAGCCAGACCAAAGCATATTTCCAGTTAGGTAAAGGAAGCGTAAATTGCTTTTTAATTCCTGAAAAATGAGCATAACAAAAGCTAAATAGTAAGCAGATAATTGAAACTACTGTTGATAGCTTTAAAATCAGTTGGACTTGAGGGAAAACCCCAACAACTTTACAACTAGTAATAATCAAGGATAAAGTTGCGATCGACGCAACCAAAATATCTTCAAACTTGAAACGATGATTTTGATTAAACCGTAAATGCCAAAGGCTATTAACCACACTTAAAGTACTATAGCCCAACACATAATAAAGTGGCAGTAAGAGCAAAATCGACAGTAAGCTTGATGTCAATAGCTTAAGTAGCAAAAATTTAGTCATAGAATTGGTCAAAATGGTCAAAATAAGCAACTTAACTTAAATGATTGACCACAGACAAGCAAAAAAATAAAATTCTGCTAACCAGCTTGAATTGCTCTGGGCAAAAAGTTATCAAACCCCAAGCATTAACTTAAAACGGAGAGGGAGGGATTCGAACCCTCGAACAAGTCACCCCGTTACAGCATTTCCAATGCTGCGCCTTCGACCACTCGGCCACCTCTCCAGATGACTCACGAACTATAATTATACATGCTTAGTTGCTACTGTCAAAACTTTTGAACTTCTTTTTTACTGTAGACTACAAATTAAGAGGATGTCTGAGAACTCAATTCTGTTATGCTTAGACCCTAGCAGATCCCCCCTAGCCCACGGCAGTCGCTACAACGGAGGAAACCTCCGCAACGCGCTGCCTCCCCTTAACAAGGGGGGAATCGGAATCAAAGTCCCCCTTAACAAGGGGAATTTAGGGGGATCTACCCACTGGAAACGTAGCAATTAGACTTTTCAGATATCCTTTAAGCATTAATCACTAAATATTTTTGACTTAAATGACTAAAACCCATATTGTCAAAGTTCACGATCGCACTACGGGAAGACAATACATCGTCGAAGTTCCCGAAGATCAATATATTCTCCAAACTGCCGAAGAGCAAGATGCTAAGTTACCTTTTCTCTGCCGTAATGGTGCTTGTACGAGCTGTGCTGTGAAGGTTATTGCGGGAGAGCTAGCTCAACCAGAGGCAATGGGTTTATCTCCCAAACTAAAAGAGCGGGGTTATGCTTTGCTCTGTGTTAGTTATCCTCGTTCTGATTTAGAGGTAGAAACCCAAGCTGAAGATGAAGTATATCAAATGCAGTTTGGTCGCTATTTTGCCAGAGGTAGAGTTAGATTTGGGTTGCCTTTAGATGAAGATTGATTGGCTCTAGCCTGAGCAAAAAAGGTCTTTACTTAAATCAGCTAATTGATTCTACAATACTGTTGAAAGTATGGCGATCGCTTCTTTTGGCTTAAGCTGAATCGGCAGTAATTAACCAAGTAAGAAAAAATAGTTAACTTTACTTTTCCCAATAACCAAACTCTGGTTCATAGCAAGTATCTTCAAGATCGCTTAATTTATTCTCCATAAAGGATCGTGCATCGATAATTGCTCGATTATAAACACTGGGACAGATTTCTTGTAAACAAAAGTCGAGAAATCGTGAAGCTTTGAGATCGCCAATGTCTTCATCAAGTTCTTGTTCAAAGTATCGTTTGATTGATTTAATTAACTGCTGTTTTGTTACTTTAGATAGTTTTATAGTCATGCCATTGAACCTGAAACAATAAATCGGTTTGAGATTAGCTTGTGACTTTTGAGACTTTTAACCACAAGTTATAGCAAGTATGGATAATGACTTTAAATAGAGTAATTTCCCAAGTCCCCAAGTCCCTAAATTAAAACATTTAACTGTTCATCCGAACCTGATATTACTGCTTGGATGCAGTTCCCATAAACTCAGTGGAAGTAGTATTTTGATCTTCGTCTATTCCTTCTTTAGAGACAATTTTAATTACAGTCTGTAAGAGGATTTTCAGATCCAGCCACAGACTCCAATGGTCAATATACCAGAGGTCTAGCTGAAACTTTTCTTCCCAGCTAATAGAATTGCGACCGTTAATTTGCGCCCAGCCTGTAATGCCAGGAGCAACTGCATGACGACGAGCCTGTTCTGGCGTATAGCGTTCGAGATAAGCAGCAATTAGAGGACGTGGCCCGATTAAGCTCATATTGCCCAGCAACACATTCCAGAGTTGAGGTAATTCATCTAAACTGGTTTGGCGTAAGAATTTACCCAGAGGAGTTAAACGCTGCATATCAGGTAGCAATTTACCATCACGATCTCGCTGGTCAGTCATGGTGCGAAATTTATAAAAAGTAAAGATGCTATTATTTTTGCCTCCTCTCAACTGAGAAAAAACAACTGGGCTACCCATGTTTAAGTAAATCGCGATCGCTAAAATAGCCAAAAATGGTGAGAGGAGAGTTAAGGCGATCGCTGCTAACAATCTGTCCAATAAAGATTTGATCAGTCTACTAAGCATCGGGAAATTTCATTTTTCAAGCAAAGTTTGAGCAGAATTTCTATTTATCTATATTTATCTAGATATTATGGTGACTTTTAAACTATTCAGCAAGTTCAGCGATCGTTGCCTAAAAACTCTCCTCCACCAGTGGTATAACCTTCTTGATCGATGTCTTTTTGCGCCACTACTGCTAATATCGTCAGCCAAATAATTTTCAGATCCAACCCCAAACTCCAATTATCGACATACCAGACATCTAGTTCAAACTTTTTAATAAAGTCTCCATCTAAGTTACGCCGACCATTAACCTGCGCCCAGCCCGTAATTCCTGGCAATACATCATGACGACGGGCTTGTTCTTCGTTGTATAGCTTTAAATAGCGTACTAACAGTGGGCGGGGGCCAACAATGCTCATTTCACCCTTAAGGACATGCCAGAGTTGTGGTAGCTCATCTAAACTAGTCTTACGCAATAGTTTGCCAATTTTAGTCAGGCGCTCGTCATCGCTTAACAATTCTCCCTCACTATTTCGAGCATCAGTCATGGTGCGGAATTTACAAAATTGAAACACGCGACCATTTTTACCTGGGCGAGCTTGGGTAAAGAGAATTGGCGTACCCATCTGGATTCTCACGGCGATCGCCACCAGTAAAATTACAGGAGCAAGAATCGATAAAGCCAAGGCTGCCACTAAGCGATCGGCAATAGTTTTGATTAATTTAGCCATCTTAAAAATTAATTGGTAGTTAATTGGTAGTTTGTCTTGCTAATGCTCGATCGTAAATTTGAGTATATTGCTCAATAATATTCTGCACATCATACATTGCCATTTTCTGACGACCATTGGCACCCATTTTAGCTGCCTGTTGGGGATGATCGAGCATCTGGGCGATCGCCTGACTTAAAGCTGTAATATCTCCCACCTCTACTAGTAAACCGCAGTCATCTGCCAGTAGATCTTGAATACCACGAATTTTGGTGCCGATTACGGGGGTGGCAGCACAAAAAGCTTCCATAATACTGCGAGGTAGACCTTCTCGCCCAGATGTCAGCAGCAGAGCTTTACTGGCGCAAATTAAAGCAGGTATATCATGGCGAAAACCTAAGCAATGGACTTGTTTTGATAGTTTCAACTCCTGGGCTAACTGCTCTATTTCTGGTCGGGCATCACCATCTCCTGCTAAAGCTAGGTGTACTTCAGGACGATTAAGCAGCTTGAGGGCTAATAGCTGATCGCGATGGCGCTTGTTGGGAGTGAACTCGGCAACAGTTAATAGCAAAACATTTTCAGGCTGGAGCTGCAATTCCTGACGGATTGCTTGAATTTGCGACTGACTAACCTGATGGCGATCGTATTTATTCAGTTCTAGTCCAATCCCAGGAGTATAAAAAATTTTGTCATCAGGTAAAAGATGATGTTTCCTAGCAGCAGCTTCATCTTCGCGATTAATCGTAATTAGATAGTCAGTCCACCGTCCTGCAAACCGTTCAAGATTTAAAAAGATAAAATTTGTTACGGGATGTCCTTGTTGATGAAAATGGAAACCGTGAGCCGTATAAATAACTTGAGGCTTCTGCTTGGTTTTTAGTTGTCCCAAAGCATAGCGAGTCACAAAAGCTGCTACAGGACTATGGATATGAACCAAGTCATAATTACCCTGAATCACAATTTCTTGAATGCGGGGTACGGCATTAATTAAATTACGCGGATCTAGAGGATTGCGAGACCACGGTACATCCCAGACGGAGTTAAATGAGCTAACACAGGCTGAGTTGCTGGTAATATCTACGGCCACCCCATCCACCTGCCAACCTGAATTACGATAATAATCTACAAAAGGTAAAATAAAATCTTCAATCATCCCCGCGATTGTCGCGACGATCAACATTTTGCGGGTCATTATTAATAAATATAAATTATATGTAAGTATGGCTTAAGCAAATTTTCTTGGATGTTACAAGATTATTGCTATTTTTAAGTAAAACGTCGAAAAAAACAATCTGGTATTCTAAGTTATCTTTAAAAGTTTAATTTACTGATATATTTAGCTTTGTAATCTAAAAAATTTTAGAATCTCATTTATAATGGCTATTCTCGTCACAGGAGGAGCAGGATACATCGGCTCTCATTCCGTACTAACACTACAAAAAGCGGGCTACGAAGTAATTGTACTGGATAACCTTGTCTATGGTCATCAAGACCTAGTAGAGACGGTTTTAAAAGTTAAGTTGATTGTCGGCAGTACTTGCGATCGCTCTTTACTACGAGAAATCTTCGCCACCCACCAAATTGATGCTGTGATGCACTTTGCAGCCTATGCATATGTTGGAGAATCCGTTACCCAGCCAGCAAAATATTACAACAATAACGTGGTTGGTACGCTAACTCTTTTAGAAGCCATGTTAGAAGCAAATATTCATCAGTTTGTCTTCTCCTCCACCTGTGCCACCTATGGTGTACCAGATTCCGTACCCATTACAGAAGACCAGTCGCAAAATCCCATTAATCCTTATGGTGCAACTAAGTTGATGGTGGAAAGAATCCTCCAAGACTTTAATCAAGCTTATGATTTTCGTTCCGTCTGTCTACGTTATTTTAACGCTGCGGGAGCAGATCCTGAAGGTAATTTGGGGGAAGATCATCATCCTGAAACTCATCTAATTCCCTTAGTTTTACAGACTGCTTTAGGTCATCGCGAATCAGTTTCCATCTTTGGTACAGACTATGACACCCCCGATGGTAGTTGTATCCGAGACTATATTCATGTTTTGGACATTGCCCAGGCTCATATTCTCGCTTTAGAATATTTGATCGATGACGGTGCAACAGACGTTTTCAATCTGGGTAATGGCAGTGGTTTTTCCGTTAAGGAAGTAATCGAAACAGCGCGTAAAATTACAAGTAAAGAAATAAAAGTTGAATTAAGCGATCGCCGTCCAGGAGATCCTCCCTCACTAGTAGGAAGTGGGGCAAAAGCTAATAAAATTTTAGGCTGGCAGCCTGCCTACTCCAATTTAGATGATATTATCTCCCATGCTTGGCAATGGCACCAAAAGCGGCATCAATAAACAGAAATTCATCACAGAGTAAAATTCTCAATTGCTTGATTGTTGCGTTGTGTTTAGGATAACCTATACCAGCTGTCTTGAGAGCTAATTTTGCCGCTCAATTATGCTTTGATAAAGATCTTCATATTGAGCGACTATTGAAGTTAAAGAGAACTTATCGATAATTCTACGGCGAGCAATTTTACCTAAATCTGCTTTGGCAGATGTATCCATCGTAATTACTTCTTGCCAAGCTTGAGCAAGTGCAGTGGGATTTTTTGGCGGTACAACTTTGCCCGTGTCGCCGACAATCCAAGCAGAATCACCAATGTCTGTCACTACACAGGGTACTTCACAGGACATAGCCTCACCAAGTACCAAAGGAAAAGCTTCTCCATAAGCTGAGGAAGAAGTTAATATGTCCAAAGCAGGTGTGATTTGCGGAATATCACTACGTTGCCCTAAAAGATATACACTATCACCAATGCCCAATGTATCAATCAAGCTAGTTAAGGCTTGGTTTTGCTCATCAACGTTTGTACCGACCATCACGAATTTAGTTTCAGGATGTTCGATCAAAAGCAGCTGAGCTGCCCGCAAAAAGTTAGCATGATCTTTCATCGCATGATATCGAGCAACAGAGCCAATGAGAAAAATACGCTCGGCAATATTTAATTCTTGACGAAATTTCTGCCTAATCTCAGCTGAAGGCTTAAATTTAGAGGTATCAAAACCGTTAGGAATAACGCAGCTATTAGCTTTAGAATAGCCAATTTTTTGATGTTGAGCTTGGCTTTTTTCCGAAACAAAAGCAACTCGATCCACATACTTAGAAGACCAACTACCAAAGCGAATTATTCCTTGAGTGAGAGGTTTTTCCGAAGATATAGCATGGAGAGAGTGATGAATACTCCATAATACAGGAGTCTGCCGATTAATAAAAAAATTGAAAAATTGCGCGGCTAAGTTAGCATGATACATCCAACCCTGAATCATGTCTGGCTTAACTTGTTTAATTAATTCAGTCATGCGTCTAGCTGAGTTGATGGTCGGTTTTCCCTCTAACATTTTGACACAGTACACGGGAATTTCTAGCTGCTCAATTTTTTCTCCATATATTCCTTTATCCATCAAGGAAATCACAGTTGGTTCAAAGCGATCGCGATTGATACTGGATAATAGACTAAGAAGCATCACCTCTGCTCCCCCAGATGCCAACCCAGTAATAATAAATAATATTTTAATTTTACTAATTTTGTCTTCTACAGCATTGTCAATCGCTGTGTGATTTGAATCTAACTTCATCTATTTAATCATCCTGAAAAATTAATTAAACAAATTAAACAATAAAAAAAGTTTATTTTTTAATCCCAATTTTAATATTTTAATGCTCACATAGAAATTTTTTATCCTCATTATTGAGATTAACTTGACTGAGATAATTGATGAATTTTTGTGCCTAATTTTTGTCTAGCTAAATCTAAACTATTAGTGTCTTTTGTCCAATTTGTCCAATTTGCTCCCACATTTCTGACAATTTTCATAGCCCAATCTTGATATCCAAGCTCTTTTAAGATTTCGGTATATTCATAATCTTCCATTCCTTCTCTAATCCGTTTAAGCCGAATGGAAGGAACAACCTGATTTAAACCTACTTTGTCCCCTGGATAGAACAACATCTCTATGCCAGGATAATCTATATCCCCCTGTACATAAATCGGTACTTCTTGCCAAGGATTTTCTGTCCAAGTATCTACTCGTGCAAGAAGAACACCTTTTAAATTCAAACTTTGGGCAATCCATCCTTGAGGAATACGGAAATTAATCGGTGGGGAATCCAAATGCCATAGAGGAGAATAATCTGTACTATATCCTGTATAAAACCAAATCTCATCTCCTTGCTTTTTTACTTCCTGAATTTCAAATTTTGCTTCCTCATGCATTAAAGGATTTACAACCCAAATATCTATCTGATCGTATAAATCTGCTCTGGGTTTCATGACGGCAAGATGTTTCAATCCTGCTTGATGAATATTTTTTGCCCATTGTTTTAACGGGGTTTCCAAATTTTTACATAGATCGATTTCATCTACCGAAAATACGTATTTCAATAAGTTCGATGGATATTGAGCTGAAGCTTCTTTGAGTTTATTTACTGAGGGAGCAGGATCCATTTGGCAGGTGTGATAGTTAGCTCCACTCCAAAAAGGCAAATTCACCGATTTGACACCCAATCTCTTAAAAGCATCTTGCTGATCTGGATACTTAATTCTTTGACTAGGCATTAATCTATGTTCAAGTAGCAATGTTTGTGCTTCAATTCCCCTGTTTTCCCAAATATTAAAGTAAGAATCTATTGATGGCTGTACGGGTAGAGTAAAATTCCAGACTGTTAAATCAATCTGACCTTCGGAGATACCGCGATCGCTTTCAATCGTAAATTTTCCTTGATATTCTCCAGGAGCAGTAGATGGTGGTACAAAAATATCAACCCAAATCGGTTGATTTGTTCCCGCTGCTAAATTAAAAGGCACGGCATCCAATGGCGCATTTTGAATATCTTTACCTGTATTGGGATCGACAAAGGGAATTAGAGCATCTGCATACCATCCCTGACCACGAGTGGGATTAGCTGGCCATCCTGAATAACTAGGGCGATCGAGTTTTATATAGTGTTCTCGATAGAGAGTAATGTTATCTTTGCTAATTAATTCTCCTTGAGAGTTTTTTAAGTCAGACACAGTAAGATTAACGTTACTCAGATTTCCTGGTGGAGCTTGAACGACAATTTGAAACGCTTCGTATTCTCCTTTGGCTGCTTTTAAGTTTATTTTTCTTAACCTCGCCAAATCATCATCTGTCAAGATTGGACTAGGTTGATTGAGTTCAACAGCTTCCATAGCTGAAGCAGTCCAAAACAAAGGATCGGTTTTAATCTCACTCTCGCTAATTGCCGAATTACTCAACACAGCAATCATGGTTAAAAATATTAAGATGACGGTCTTCGCGATGTTAGTGGAAAAGTTAAACATACTACAGTTAAGTTTGTGCCAATTTAAGACTTTGAGTCACAAAAGCAAGGTTGATCTAATAGTTCAAATTCTTTAACTATTAAGAATACTGGTTTCACTACTGTGTTTAGCTAGGTTTGCCATAATAGCGTAAAAAATTAATGAGCAGAATTCATTCATCAGGGTATGGCTAAAAAATCCCTGAAACATAATAAAAACCACAAAAGCTGCCCCTTGTTTTTTGAATTCTCCTTCTGCTTGCCAAACAGATGCTAAGAGTAAGGAAGGGAAAAAAAAAGCGCCTAAAAAGCCAAATTCTACCATCTGATCTAAATAGGTATTGTGACTTCTTTGAGCCACTCCTGTGGTGGAGAGGGTGGCAGTATTTTCTCCAGAACCCAAGCCATTACCAATAAAAGGATGCCTCGAGAATTTTTCCCAAGCAACCTTGACATGATCTTCACGAGAGGCTTTAGAGCCATCTTTTTGTTCTAAAGGATTGAGCAAAAATTCCACCCTTGCCAGGGAATCTTTGTTAAATAAAGTTTTACCATCAGAACCTTTTAAATATTTAAGTTGACCAAGTTGAGTCGATAAAATCGAAATTGTGACCATAAAAAATACTATTAAAAGAGGCATTTGGTGGCGAGGAATGATTTTCTTGATAATTAAAAAACCCATGACTACAAACCACCCAGCAATTGAACCTCGAGAAAAAGTTGGTGTAATGCCAACAAATATTAATAGAGCATAAAATAAACGGTATCTAGGTTTAATTATGTCAATAGTGGAAATCATTCCCACAACCAGTGCAATCCCAGCGACATTAGAATCTTCATAAACTCCAGATGATCTTCCTGGAGCCCGTTGTTCTACATAGAAAGCCAAGGGATAAAAAAATTCATAAATATATAATAATATATTACACAAAGTTACAAATAGAATTGTCTGCTTAACCCATTTGGTTACTAGAGGATGATAAGCAAAAATCCCTAGCATCATAATCAAAAAGATAATTGTGCGATATTGATCTTCTAAATACTGCTGCTTGGGAAGCACTGGTTGTATTAAAATTGAAATAAATGATGCTGCAATATAGAAGCCAGACCAAATTACCAGAGGTCTGGACAAATCTTGAAGTCTACTTAGCAAAGAGATAAAGAGGGGGACAGATGCCACCAAAAACCCTAACATCCAAACTAAAGGAATGGGCAACCCATGATGATTATTAAAATATACATCTGATCTAGTAAAAAATACTAGGGTAGATGCGATCGCCAAAAATCCTTGATAATAAGTTATGAAGGTAGCTTTTGTCTGATTTTTTGATTCGGTTGAACTAATCATTGATTCTTTAGTATAAAAGCTAAAAAAGTGATTGATATTTGAACCTTGTCTCGATCAAGATTGTAATTTGCCCTTTATAGTTCGTTGAGCAAAGATAAATATGCTGCTACGACTCTTTCAGTAGAATATTCATTGGCACGCTGGATTAAAATTTCCTGTTTAAGAGGATTGTTGAGAGTTTTGCCCATTGCTTCCCCTAAAGCTTCAGAATTTTTGCTCGGAACCAACAAGCCATAAGTTCCGCGATCTAAAATTTCTTCTGGTCCACTAGGACAGTCTGTAGACACAACGGGACAACCACAAGCCATCGCTTCAATCAGTACCGTAGGTAATCCCTCTGCTTGAGAGGAGAGAACAAAGCAACTGGCGTGTTTCATATAGACATAGGGATTTTTAACAAAACCAGGTAATAAAACATCCTCACCAATACCCAAATTACCAATAATTGCTTCTAAGGCTTGACGCTCTTCCCCTTCTCCTAAAATAATTAAACGGGCTACTTGCTGTTTTCTTACCTGAGCAAAAGCATTCAACAAATTAGGAAAATCTTTCTGTGAATTTAATCTGCCCACCGCTAAAAATACTGGTGGCGCATCGACAGTAAACCAAGAGTGTTCTAAACTAGCTTGGCTTTTACTAATTAAATCTTCATTAACTACAGGATTATTAAGTACCCTAACTGTTTCTTTCTTTAGTTTTAACTGTTGTTCTAAATCACGAGCAACACCTACGGAAACTCCTGCCACTGCATCAGCACGAGGATATAACCATTTCATCAATAGTTCAACTAGTTTCGCCCGCTTGAGCTTACTTTTAGAGGTAGATAATGTATTCTGTTCGACCAAAACTAGCTTAGTCTTGATTCCTGATAATTCTTTAGCGATTGAAGCTACGACATTAACATGACCCATATTACCAATCACCGCCCAAGGATGATTTTCCTTCAGGTAGCTGATCAAAGGTAAGGTGGCTTTGATTGCTCGACCACTATTCAGGTCAACAATTCTTACTTCTGGGGGGACTAAATCTAAATAAGGGCCCTCTTTAGTAGCGAGAACTAAATCTAGGTCAAATTCATCTCGTTGAGCTAAGCCTTTAAGTAAATTAACTACTGCCTTTTCGGCACCACCACCATGGAGGGCGTCAAGAAAAAAAGTAATGCGTTTCCTATCAGTCATTAAATTTATGCCTCCAATAATTTATTCATTAAAGTTTCCCATTCTGTCACTATGGCATCCAAACCAAATCTTTCCAATACTTGAGGAGCGTTATGAGCAAGTTTTTCTCTTAGGGCTTCATCAGACATTAAATTTTCCATCGCTGCTGCCAGAGCAGCTACGTCTTGATTAGGAACCAAAATGCCATCAATATCCTGACGAACCATTTCACTAGGACCACTGGGACAATCTGTGCAAACCACGGGCAAACCGCAGGCTAAAGCTTCTCCATGAGCCATGGGAAACCCTTCATTTCTTGAAGCCATGACAAATATTTTGGCTCTTTTTAGTACTGCAAAAGGATTACTCAAAGCTCCCGTGAAAACAACTTGGCTGGACAAGCCTAAATCATCTTTCATTTGTGACAACTGTTCGCGTAATTCTCCCTTGCCCAAAATCAGCAATTGCCAGTTTGGAGATTTAGAGGCAATTTTCGCAAAAGCTTGTAGTAACAGATCAAATCCTTTTTGTTCTGTTAATCGACCCATACTAACTAACCAGTTTTTTTGCGGATCAACTTGTGGAGGTAGTTGATCCGCCTGCTCATTGTCTTTAACCATAATCGGGTTATAAATTACGGCTCTTTTACTCTTTGGCAGTGAGGCAAAACCCAAATCAACCCCTTGACTAACGCTAACAACACAAGAACAAAAGGGATATGTCAAGCGCCTTAAAGTTTCCCATAAAAGTCCATAAGAAAAAACTCTAGCATCATTATGTTCCGTTATGATTAGAGGATACTTTGTCCCGAGTAGAGCAAGTATAGTAGTGACGTTGGTAATACGGAGGAAAGAAATGACAACATCAGGAGTACTAGACTGAAGAGCTTCTCTGGTTGCAGTTATACGTCCAGTATTGCTTTTGAGCGCCGTTATTAGTCCTGTCGATGAACTTAAAACCCCGAGAGCAATTCGAGAGCATTCACTAGGTAATTCATAAAAGTCACTGTTTTTCTCAGACAAGGTGACAACCTTTACATTATGCCCCCGCTGGATAAATCCTTGTGCCATCGAGACTAAAACTCTTTCGGCTCCTCCACAGCTAAGGCTTGAAATTACTAAAGCTATTTTCATGGCTAAATTTATTTAATTACTTTCTAATAATATTTTTTGCAAGTGTTTGTTGGTTAAGGTATACAAAAAAACAAACGAAATAAGATGTACTAAACTAGTAGACAAGGCTAGTCCAGCAACTCCAAGCCAAAAAGAAAACACATAATTTCCGATTATATTTGCTATTAAGTTAATTGCTGATCCCCAGGCTAAATAATAATTTATTCCTAGCGAATTAATTAGTCTAACTACAAAAATTGATGCAATATAAAAAGGAATTTGTAGAGCATAAAATATTTGAATTTGAGATACTAACTGTGTATTTTCAGTAGTAAAAGATCCTCGCTCAAAAAGAATTTGAACAATTAGTTTGGAAGCTAAAATAAATAATAGTGTCAAAGGAATCATAGTAATGAAAATCAGTCTTAAATAATATTTAAAAGTATGATTTATCTTGCGCCAATCTTTTTGAGCAATAGTTTGAGAAAAGTAAGGAACTACCGCGGTTCCCAAGGCTATGGTAACTAAACTCAAGGGAAGAGCAATGACACGATTGGCATAGCCCAATGCTGCAACACTTCCAGGCGATAACATTCCCGCCATAGATTGATCTACTAAATTGGTACTACACATTAAGAAAGAGCCAACTATTACAGGAAAATATTCTTTGAACACTAGATCTAAATTGGCATTATCTTTCAACCACTGAGGTCGTAAATCAATTCCCTGTCTAAGCAAGGCTATACCTAAAACAATCATCTCGCTCAAAGAGCCACAAATTAGTCCCCCCGCCAACGCGTAAATTCCCCAATCAGGAAAAGCGAGTAACATAATAACCGTAGCTAAAGGGGTAAGCACTGGAGAAAAAGCAACAAGAGCAAATTTTTCTCCAGCGTTCATTACTCCACCCAAAATATTGATAACTCCATAGAGTAGTATTGAAGGGGAAATCGACCAAAGTAAACGATTCGTTAAGTCTAGCTTGGCGGCAGAAAATCCCGATGCCATTAGGGGTAAATAGAGGGGAGCAGTAACTGCGATCACAATCGTTATTACGACAAGTAACCCGATTGCCCTTGTCATAATCCCAGAGAATAATTGTTGTGCTGCCTTTGGACTCTCCTCTTTGACCTTGATATAGGTGGGAATAAAAGCAGTACTTAAGGAATTCGCTACTACAGTCGTAACAAAGGCAGGGATTACTAATGCCATAACAAAAGAGTCAATCTGGTCTCCCGTCCCGAATCGCCAGGCAACCACTAATTCCTTGCCGACAGAAGCAAACTTGCTTAACCCAGTTACTAAACCGATGATAATAGTTGCTGTAAAAATTTGACGATTAATTGAACCTTTGGCAAAATCACGCCATATATCTAGATATTTTGTTATTTTTCCGTTAATTTTCATCATTACTATCCAGTCTGTTCGTAAAGCTCTATGGCAACAAAAACTAAGTACATTCAGCTACTAACAAATACTATTCATTACTCCTCTCGTGTCCACAATTCGAGGATGACCACCAGCTTTAGCAGTGTAAGGATTCAGGTACCTCAACTCAAGTTAAAGAAAAGCTTTCAGAATTACTGAGCATGGCAAACTGCTAACCGTATTAGCAATAATTACGAAAAAAAGCATTTCAGCTATGTTTATTGAGAATAACGTTTTATGCTAATTGCTGAAAATTTCTTTTTATATAAAGGCTTGAACAATTTTATATGACCTAAATCCTTAATTAGCAGCTAAGATATCAAATTTTCTGAAGCCATATAGCAATCCTAAATAAAATGAGAAATTTCTATTACCTACTAACTATTTGCCCTAAAGGATTACCTCTGGTCACGAAGCTTATGCTAAAGCCCTAAAGGATTCCCTTCGGTCTCATTTGCGAAGCTTATCTTTTAGGACTACCTAAAAACCAATCAATGTAGTTTCATAAATCAAATAGGACTGCTATAGTCTAATCTTTATAGTTAATTTTTCAACTAAGTAGGTGGGTAGAATTAAATATAAAATAAGAACGTTCTATTTCTCCCCCTGCTCCCCTGCTTTGCTCCATTTATAATTAATTACGCCTATCTACTTATTCTTCTTTTTGGCAATAATTGTAATGCCCAAAAAATTGTTTACTAAAATATTAGAAGTAAGTTTATTTCTAATAACAAACGGTACAGCATTTAAAAAATTTTCTGTCCACTGATAGATAAACAAAGGTGGTTGTAAATAAACTCCACGAAAACCAAAACTAACTTTAATATTAATAAATCCCACTTGACTAAATAAATTAATTAACTCTGTCACAGTATACTCTTTAAGGTGAAAGCACGTGGCAGTTTCATCAAAATATTTAGAGACATCATGGGGACCACTTAGTCGATTAGGAGTGATACAAATATAAATTCCCGATTCAGCTAATGATTGATAAATGTTTTGGAGCTGTAAAAAAGCATCATCAGGATGCAAATGTTCCATTAATTGATCGCTGTAGGCAATGGTTACACTATTGGTTGCAACAGGAATGCTTACACCATCAGAAATAATTAACTTGAAGTTTTCTGGATGATGGTTATTTTCGGTGACTTCCGAAGAAACATCTACCGCATAGACTTGCTTAACTTGTTGGCAAACAGCTAACGATAAACTACAGTCACCGGGCCCAACTTCTAGGAAGGTAGAATCAGGTTTAAGGTAATGTTTAAGTAACTGTAGTTTTTTATAAACTGATATTTGGCGAGATTTATCATCAGCTTTGCGAGTTAGCTGAGAATGATAGGGGATATTAGTAAATAATTCATCATAAACCTCTGTATATAACTCTGCTCGCTCTTCTCTACTACTATTGCGTAATTTATCTGCCAATTTTTTCTCTAATTGGTAATGTTCAACAATTTGTTCTGGAGTTCCATGATCACTTTTCTTTAATTTCTTAATCACTTTTCTTATTGATAGCTCGGTTTACTAAATATTAAGTCAGATTATATTATATTAACCTGAGTTCGGGTTAAGCAGATTGAGGTAAAAAACCAATCAAGATAAAGGCTAGATTTCTTAGGTTGATGGCAGTAAGCAATCAATCTGCAAAGGACATTAACGCAAAAATTAACAGTCCTAGAGGACTAGCTCCTTACGTCGCGTCGCGATCAATGACGAGAATGTTCAATTTGAGAAATATTTTTTAGTTGAAAATAGCTCATGTTCAACAAGAGTTATTGATTGGTAATTTAGATTTTTATTAATATTAGATAAAAGCTAATCAGAGTTAATCATTATATTTGCGGACAAACTCAATAATTTTATTATTTGTTAACTTGATTCTATCTGTAGGTAGTATACAGTCATTTTATTGTTTTTCTAATAATATTTTGATAAAGTTTTCGCAAAAATATAGTGAAAATTTATAATTTTGCTCCGTTATTTTGAAAACTATTTATGATAATTGTGCATTAATTCCTGAATTCGATTACCTAATTTTACTCGGGTTTCTTCCAGTACTTGAGGCTCTTTAGTCCAATTATGCCAATTGCTTGCTACAGGTTGAATTGTTTTTAACGCCCATGCCTCTTCACCGAAGTTCTTGAGAATAGCTATATATTCATAATCTTCCATACCGTCCCTAATTCTTTTTAATCGTAAAGAAGGAACAACCTCTTTCAGTCCAACTTCTTCGCCAGGATAAATTAGCGCGCCATCTCCAGGAAAACTACGCTCATTACTATATTGATAAACTGGAAGTCTATACCAAGGAACACTAGGATTTGCAGTAATTTTATTAGGATCATGACCCCAGGCATCAATTCTAAAGTATAAAATCCCTGTTAAGCCCAAATTGGGAGCTATGAACCCTTGAGGAATACGAAAATTAATTGGCAATGCATCGATTGTCCATTGAGGAGAATAATCTGTATGGTATCCAGAATAAAACCAAACTTGATCTCCTTGTTTCATCGCTTCAGTAATTTCTGCGTCCCCAGTCTCGTACATATTGGGTTGTATAACCCATATATCTACATCTTCATATAGTTCAGGTCGAGGTTTCATGACGACCAGATGTTTAATCCCAGCTTCATGAATATTATCCGCCCACTGCTTAAGAGGTGAGATTAGGTTTTTGCATTCATCAATCTCATCAGCAGAATAAATATATTTTAATAAACTATCATCATATACATCTGCGGCTTGTTTAATTTCTATGACACTAGGAGCAGGACTCATTTGACAGTTAGTATAATTTGCCCCGCTCCAAAAAGGTAAGCGAACAGAGTTTAATCCCCATTGATTAATTAACTCTTGTTGTTGCTCAGGTCTAACGTGCAGTCCTGTAACAACTTTGTGTTTGAGCAATTCCTCGGTTAAATTTTCTCCTCGCTCTTGCCAAGGAATAAAATGGGAATGCATCGTCGGTTTGAGAGGTAACTCAAAATCCCAGACAGTTAGGTTAATTTTCCCTCTTTTCTCTCCTTGGTGGTCAGTTGTTACAGTGTATGAACCTTGATATTCTCCAGGCTTTGTATCTCTAGGTACATAAATATCTAACCAAATAGATTGATTTTCGTTTTCTAACACATTAAAGGGAGCAGCATCTAACTTAGCTCCTTCTAAATCCAGACCTGTATTGGGATTGACAAAGGGGATTAAACCATCAGGATACCAACCCTGACCTAAAGTAGGATTACCCCTCAAGTTATTCGGACTAGGTGTATCAACGTATACATAATGTTCACGATACAAAGTAATATTTTGGCTAGAAATAAGATCTTGATTATTATTTTGTAAATCGGCAACAACTACATTAACACCTTGCAAATTTCTCCCTTTAGGGGACTGGATTACTATTTGTAATGATTCATACTCACCTTTAGCTGCGTATAATTGCAGATTATTTTCTGTAGAATTATTATCTCTATTGTTTTGGTTAAAAAGATTAAGGTTAAACTGTTGATTATCAATCTTTTGACTAATTCGCTCTAAAGATGGTTTGATGAAAACTTGAAAGCTACTCTCTAGATTACTATTACTCTGAGTTGTCTTATTAGTAAACAATACAGTTAGCAGAGCAAATAATACTAATACAATAATTTTTAGCAATGAAGTACCTCACTCGATTTAGTAAAAATTGAGAAAAAAATTAAACCTGTTGTTTTCAATCTAGGCAAGATCTAAAACAATAGATAGCAAAACAATTTCTGCTACTACAACATAAAGATTCTATTAATTACTTTTTCAGGTCGGCTGTTTCAAGACAATTACCCGCTTTTGCAGGTAAAATTGTCGTCTCAATTGTTTTCCACTACTCCTCTGTCAAGCCAATACAATTGTATTTTAAATTTAAATCGCCAAGTTATAGTTCGCTCAAAAAACTATTTTTTAATTACCTTGAGAAATATATTGGAAATTGCCAGATCACTACTGTTTACATTGGCAAACTCTGAGGCAAATTTATAACGATATTGATCGACAAAATCATTCGCTTGTTTTAATTTATCTGGATTAATGTCTGCATATTGTTGAGGAGGATTAATCTCATCAACTTCCACTAGGCGCTGTACTAAAATCGAATAGTCAATTAAATCTTTTTGCTTGAGTGCTTCAAGAATCTCTCGATATCGATGTGTCAAAATTCGATTTGGTCTGGCATTGTTTTTAGTAGCAAGAGTATAAGCAAAAGAAGGAATTTGGAGATAACAAAGCTCTGGATTTTCAGGAGTGAACATACCATGATCGCGAAAATCAATGAAGTGAAACATCTGTCCCCCAGGCTTAAGACATTTCACCATTTGAACTATACAATCTAAAGGATCGTATAGATGCTCTAACACAGCACAGGAAATTATGTAATCGTACATTGTTTCATCTGTTTGAGCGCACTGTTTAAAGTAATTTTCTGCGGCTATGCCAATTTTCCAATTAACCCCAGAAATTGCTTTTTCATCCCATATATCCGTAGTCTTGAAATGATTTAAATCATATTTATCTGCCAAAAGTTGATAAATTTTACTTTGCTGTTGTAAATTGCGATCGCTATAATAGCGATCGATTAAATCTACTTGGGTGCAACCTTCTCCTCTAAGCAACATCGCTACCCCAGCACTATCTCCTGGACCTAACTCGGCAACTTTTCCAGAAAATTTCTCGATGCCACCAAGTTTTTTGTAGTCTTTTAAAATACTTTCGATATAAGCAACTGATTCTACTTCCGATTGAGTTCGCAAATGCACTGATCCAGAACCAGAGCTTATTTGTCCTACTGATAATTTAAGACCTTTGATGAAATCATCTACTATGTAAGCAGATATTTTTGCATAAGGAAAGCGTTTTAACCAATCATGTTTTGCCTTTAACATTATTATTTAAAAGTGTGTAAATTAGTATGTTTTTCCAGCATATTACCATAACATTATGTAGAGAAATTTTTTCTGATTTAAGGGACGTGATTAGGCGAAGTTTAATCGCAATTATTTTAACTTTTCAGACATCCTCTGGTTACTCTTGACGAGCTTAGTTACTTCTTCAACATTCAAAGGTCGAGAGAGAAGGTTGCCTTGACCATAATCTTCTGAAATTTCTTTGACTTTATTCAACTGAGATAGATTTTCAATACCAGTGATAGTCACATTAAAACCCTGTTTTTTGAGATCGAGAACAATTTTTTTAAACACATCCCAAGGTTGCTGCTCTCGTTCAATTAAGCTAACTAAGTGGCGATCAATTTTCACTCGTTCAAATTCTTGATAAAGTAAGTTGGGTTTAACATGACCATAAATAGAAGCTACCCTGCCAAAATTATCAATTTGCAACTGAATTCCCAATTGTTTTAATTGAGGCAAAATGACCCTTGCTGCTTGCGGATTTTCACCAATTAAATATTCGGATATTTCCCAAGTAATCAAATGAGAGTCAATTTGGTATTGCTCTAAATTGAATTTGAGATGTTTGACTAAACTTGGTTGAAATAGCTGGAGACTGGGGATATTAATGCTTACCCCAATCTGACTATTGAAATTAGGGTCTTGCTGCCAACGTTTTAGTTGGACGCATACAGCTTCAATGATCCATCTCTGCAAAGGAACAATTAACCCCGATTCTTCTGCCGTCGCCATAAATTTTTGAGGAGAAATTAACCCTAAATAGGGATGATGCCAGCGTAACAAAGCTTCAAGCTCGCAAATTTCTCCCGTAATCAAGCTCATTACTGGTTGGTAGTAAAGGCTAAACTCTTCATTCTCTAAGGCTTGTTTAAGTCCACGTTGTAGCTCAATAGGAGTAAGACGGGTTACATAGTTAAAACTAGGTAGACTAAGACGAGGCATAAATTCTGGTTGTAGACCGACGGTAACTGAATTAAGCTCATGAGTCTCGCTAATAATTTGTTCGAGACTATTTTGAGCTTGTTCCACATCTATTTGTTGATATTTGCTGGTATAGCCTAATACGAGACGATCGAGTAGAAAGATAATTAGATTAATATCATTGCGCTTTGCTGCTTGACACAAAACATTAATGGTTGTGTCTAAATTGGGCGGGATGATGCGACTAGCGTTTTTGACTACTAATACTTTTTCGTGGGCAGTCGATTCATACTCTTCTCCTTCTACTAAAAGTTCTTCATATAGCTTTTCTCCTGGTCTTAATCCAGTAAACACAATATCAATATCCTGACCAACCTCATAGCCTGATAACTTAATTAAATCTTTAGCCAGATCGACAATTTTAATTGGTTGACCCATATTGAGCATGAAGATTTGACCTTGGCTGTTTTGGCTGCTTAAAACAGAGGCTTGGAGAACCAACTGAACAGCTTCAGGAATAGTCATAAAGTATCGAGTAATTTCAGGGTGAGTGATGGTAACTGGCCCACCTTTAGCAATCTGTCTTTTGAAGGTTGGCACTACGCTACCACGGCTACCCAAAACATTACCAAAACGAACTACCGCATAAGGTCTTCCACTAGTTCTAGCTGCTTTTAGTACCAGCATTTCTGCTGTGCGCTTACTCGCTCCCATAACGTTGGTCGGCTTAACTGCCTTGTCGGTTGAGATCATGACAAAATTGCCGACATCATAAGTGATTGCTAGATCTAATAAGTTTTTAGTTCCTAAGACATTATTAGTGATTGCCTCTGGAGGATTTAACTCCATTAGAGGCACGTGTTTGTGAGCTGCGGCATGAAATACGATATCGGGTTGATGAACTCTAAACGCATCTTCCAACCTAGGTTTAATTCTTAAATCAGCAATATAGGGAATAAGCTGAGTAAGCTGTTGATCGGAGTTTTCCTGCTGGAGAATTTGCAGTACCTGCTGTAGTTCTTCTTGGATGTTAAACACAGAGTTCTCACCGTGTCCTAATAAGATTATTTTAGCGGGACGACAGCGAAAGATTTGACGACATAATTCACTACCAATCGATCCACCAGCACCAGTTATCAGTACGGTTTTTCCTGTTAAAAGTTGAGAAACTGCCTGAGCATCGGTTTGAATCGGTTCTCGTCGTAAGAGGTCTTCAATTTTAACTTCCCTAAGAATAGTTACTTGATTACCTTGGTCGAGTATTTCATTGGCTGAAGGGAGGGTATTGACGGATATACCCATCGCCTGACACACATCTACGATCTCGCGAAGAGTTTTGCCCGCAGTCGTAGGCATAGCAATAACTACCTGGCGAATATTTTGCGCGGAAATAATTTCTGGAATACGGTAACGGTTACCCACTACAGGTAATCCCTGGATATTTAATCCTAGCTTTTTAGGATCATCATCGACAAATGCAACAGGATTTAGTCCTAGCTTTAGATTACGGCGCATTTCTTGCAGAATTGAGACTCCTGCATCTCCTGCTCCGACAATTAAGACACGATCGCGTTTATAAAAGTTTTTACGTTGCTGATTTTTACGTTCTGCGGCTCTGACGCTGAAGCGAATTCCGCCGATTAAAATAAAAGTGAGAATACCATCAAGTAAGGGTAAAGAACGAGGCACTAAATAATGGTTAGTATCATTCCCAATTACGTATTGCAAAATACCCAATAAAATAATCTCGACCACCACAGCGGTTGTGGTTAAAGCAGCAATCTCAATTAACTCATCAATACTGGCATATTTCCAATAGCGCTTATAAAATCCGCCGATGATAAACGTGATTGACTTAACTATAGAAAAGATGATGGTTGCAACGAACAAGCCTTGATAGTATTTCTGTAAAAGATCTAGGTGATCGAGACGTAAAACCATCGCCATCATAGGTGTTAGACAAAAAACCAGCCCATCCAGTAGAAAAAAGTGTCGGTTATTAAGATTAAGCAATTTTCTATCAATGGTTATTCGTTCTAAATTTAGCTTTTTAAATCTCATTTTTTCATCCTAATTAAATCTTTTAAAGTAAGTAAATTAAATTAGATAATTCGATCAATATAAGCATTGCTAATCTAAAATAAAGACTAAACGTAGGACTATAATTTTGATAAATTGTCAGAATATAAATTACTTATATATCATCAGCTAAGGCAGAGAATACTCCTCAAATAGACAAACTTTTATCTGCTAGTACAAAAACTAGACCAAAGTAAATCGTGCTTTATTAATAGCTATTATTTTAAGTCACAAAGGACTAGAGAATTAAGTATTTAATTGGTTATGTTCCAAAATTTATACTTGAATTTTAAAACGTCCTGTAGGCAGTGATGACTATAATCATAATACTAATTAGCGATTTCTGAAGATACGTAGGCGCATACTATTAGTGTTATTGCAAATTTTTTCTAACTAACTAAAAATATTAGCTCAATTCAAGTGTTTTCTCGACACCTAGTAATGATTACTATTACAGGAATTAAAGTCGATTTAATAGCTCTTAAAAACTAGTTATATAAGTGGAAAAATTAAAGTGTGAAGTGTTAGTAAACTTTGCGAATAAATGATGAAATTCAGATGAAGCAGTAAAAAATCGCTTAGTTTAAGCGATTAATTGATTATCACCGATCTTGATACAGAAATTTTTATTTGAGTTTTCCCGATCGCAAAATACTTAAAATTAGCCATAACCCTAAAAGACTAGCCGCAGCAAATAAAACATTACTGATCACAGAAACTTGGCTGGTAGGGGAGCCAGTAGCAATAATTGCCGCACCCATAATTAGAGAACCAACTAGAATACTAAAGGAAAGACGGTTGGCTGAATCTTCCAAGCTTACCGCCAGAACATCTAGACGAGGGATATTGACGTTCCACTTGAGAGTTTCCGAGGTTATGCGGTCTAAAAGCAACTCAACTAAACGGGGCGATCGCAAAGACAAACTTTTAAAGTCCAAACCAATCCGTAACAGTGTTTCTTCTGGTCTTTCACCTAATAGTTGACGACGAAATACATCAGCCATCAAGGGTCGGATCTCATCTAGTAAATTAACCTGGGGATAAAAACCTCTGGTGACTCCTTCTAAGTTGGCAAGAGTTTTCGCATATAGCCCCATGTTGCTTGGTAGCCTGATTTTATTGTTGCGAGATACCTGTAATAATTCATAGATAACCTCGCTAAAATTAATCTGGGAAATACTGCGGTTGTAATATTTGCGCAGCATAATGTCGTAGTCACTAGTCAATTGATTGAGGTTTACTTGTTGACCGCCTTCAGCTAATTCGAGGGTCAACTGGCTACAGCGACGACCATCAAGATCGACAATAGCTAATAACATCTCGGTCAAAATTTGCTGAGTACGGGGATCGAGACGACCCACCATCCCGCAGTCTAGCAAGGCGATCCGACCATCCTGGAGGTAAAAAATATTACCTGGATGAGGATCGGCATGAAAAAAGCCATCAATATAAACCTGCTTAAAAAAGGCCCGAAACAAAACGGTGGTGATCTCACTACGCTGAGTTGCCTCATCTTTGTTGGCTCTCATTGGAGGTAGTTTTGCCTGTAAAATTGGCAGCCCATCCAGCCATTCAATTGTTAAGAGCTTCTTCGTTGTTAAATCATTAAATATTTGCGGAATAACTAACTGCTGAGTGTCAAATAATTTCGTATTAGTTAGGTTTTGTCTAAGTTGTTCGGTATATTCCGCTTCACTGGTGAAGTCTAATTCTGCCACTATAGCGTTACTAAATTCTTCTGCCAAACCGACAATGTCAAAGTTCTTACCAAATTCAGTACGGGACACTAACTCTGCCAAGCTTTTAATTAAAGAGATATCTCGATCCACCACGACATCAATTCCTGGACGCTGAACTTTTAAGGCTACTTGCTGCCCACTGACTAAAACAGCACTGTATACCTGACCGATGGAACCAGCAGCGATCGCATTACGGTCAATTTCGCTAAATACGGCTTCTATGGGTTGACCCAATTCTTGTTGAATCAATGACTCTACCTGTCCCCAAGGTACGGGGGGAACATTGGTCTGAAGGTCGGTAAGAGTTTCTACATAGCGAGCAGACAAGAGATCGGGACGAGTAGATAATAACTGACCCAACTTGACGTACACGGGGCCAAGCTCAATCAAAACATTGCGCAGAACTTCAGGAGAAGGAAGACGGGGTTCATCAGACTTATCCCCAGTTAATAACCCACGAGCATAATCCCAACCGTTACGAAATACTACTTCAGCGATTTCTCTCTGGCGAGAAGTGTTTTTGGTTAAAGCAAACATTTAGGTATAAAAATAGACAGTCTATTTTCTTAGTTATAACGCAGCAAAACGATCGCTAGCTCGGATGAGAGCATCTTTAATTCCTGGCTCGGAGACTGAATGACCAGCATCATTAATCACAATAAATTCTGCTGACTGCCAAGCTTGATGTAACTCCCAGGCACTGATCATCGGACACACCACATCATATCTACCCTGAACGATTACACCTGGTAAATGACGAATCTGCTCGATATTTTGTAATAGCTGATTTTCTTGGGTAAAAAATCCCCGATTGACAAAGTAGTGACATTCAATCCGAGCGAAGGCTTCAGCGAACTCTGCTCTAGCAAAACTCTGTTGGCTAATGGTGGAAGGAATTAACTTACTGGTGCTTGCTTCCCATACCGACCAAGCACGGGCTGCCTCTAGTCGGACTTGGCGATCTTCACTGGTTAATCTTTGGTAGAAAGCCGTGAGTAAATCATCTCTTTCCTCAAGGGGAATTGGCTTGAGATATTCTTGCCAAGCATCAGGATAAATATAGTTTGCCCCCTCTTGATAAAACCAGCGAATTTCTGAAGGACGCAGCATAAAAATGCCCCTTAAAATCAGCCCTTTGCAGCGATCGGGATGAGTTTGTGCATAGGCTAAAGCCAAAGTGCTGCCCCAACTCCCGCCAAATACGACCCACTTGTCAATTTTAAACTGCTGTCGTAGCTGCTCGATATCTTGAACTAAATCCCAAGTGGTATTTTCACGCAATTCTGCATAGGGAGTACTCTGTCCGCAGCCTCGCTGGTCAAAAATTATAATCCGCCACTGCTGGGGATCAAAATACTGGCGATAGATGGGAGATATGCCACCACCAGGGCCACCATGGAGAAAGATGACTGGCTTTCCTTGAGGATTTCCTGACTCTTCATAGTGAATGGTGTGTAATTCAGAAACTTTTAGCTTTCCTTGGTTGTAAGGTTCAATGGCTGGATATAAATCTCTCATTTTAGTCAGCAGTTAATCAGCATACCAATCAACATCATAGCCCCACAATACTTCTCGTTTAAGCTTTGTTATTGATTAGTTAAGTAGTAGGTAGTCCTAAAGGATACCGCTTCGCATATAGGTAGAGAATAGTAGGTAGCGTTACTTGTTACTCGTTACTTTTCTAGCCTCATAGATTAATCCGCATTTGTTAAACGAGAAGTATTGCATAGCCCCAAGCTTTACCAAAGTGCGATCGCTGCTGCGTATTTTCATCACCGAGGATTGAGAAACTGATAGCTAAGAAAACGATAAAATAATATAGTAATCAAAAATCAAATTTTGTAAGACGCTATTAAACTTTAGATATAGATATATGATCACGGCGACAGCAGTAGAAAAGAAAAAGCTTGAGCAACCACCCTTAGATATTCATTTTCTGGGCGATCGCGTTTTACGTCAGCCTGCTAAACGCATAAGCAAAGTTGACGACAATCTTCGCCAAACTATTAAAGAAATGCTGCAAACAATGTACAGTGCTGACGGTATTGGTTTGGCAGCACCTCAAGTCGGTATCCACAAGCAGCTAATTGTCATCGATCTTGCCTTGGATCGACCTGATGAGCCTCCTTTGGTCTTAATTAATCCGAAAATTACCAAGTCAGGAATGAACCTTTGTAGTTCGGAAGAAGGTTGCTTGAGCATCCCTGGGGTTTATTTAGAAGTCACTCGTCCTGAAGCGATTGAAGTGTCCTATAAAAATGAGCAGGGAAAACCCTGTAAACTAGAAGCTACTGGTTTACTAGCTCGTGCTATTCAGCATGAAATGGATCACCTTAACGGAGTGATGTTTGTAGATCGAGTGGAGAACAATCTTGCCCTTAATGAAGAATTAAAGAAAAGAGGTTTTGCTACCAGTGCAGTCAAGCCAGTAAGAAAATAATCAATCAAGGAGTTAATAATTATGATTTCCATGACCCCAAAAAGCGGAATTTGCCTACTGTTGTGTTGTATTACGGCGATCGCTGCTGTGGGTTCTGTCTTTGAACTGTCTTCTGGTACTCCTGAATTAGGTAGCACCGTAACAGGCTTAATTCTGGCTGCGAGTATTCCCCTGACGGCAATTTTATTTTGGGTAGCGGTACAGGATACTAAAGCAAACCAAAGTTAGGTTGGAGCAAGTGACACCAGACAAAACCTAAAAAAAGAGAAGGATCATTTGCCCTTCTCTCTCGTCTGTCTAAATGCGGTGTTGGATTAATCTACTTTTTTGGTGACAACATCATCATCATGTTGCGTCCTTCTCGTTTAGGAAACTGCTGCACTTCGGCATATTCTTCCAAATCTTTTGCCATTTGACGCAGTAAATCTTCCGCTAATCTAGAGTGCTGGATCTCTCGACCGCGAAAGCTGATGGTAGCTTTAACCTTATCTCCTGACTTGAGGAAGCGTATAGCATTCTTGACGCGCACATTATAATCATGCTCTTCAATTTTGTAGCGCATTTTGACTTCCTTAACGTCAGCGTTATGCTGCTTTTTCTTCGCTTCTTTAAGTTTTTTGTCTTGCTCGTATTTATATTTCCCATAGTCCATGATTTTACAGACTGGGGGTTTAGCGGTTTCGCTGACTAGGACTAAATCTAAGCCTTGTTCTTGCGCTCTAGCGAGAGCTTCTTTGGGCGTAATGATTCCTAGCTGCTCTCCTTCAGAGTCGATAACGCGAATTTCGGGGAAGCGAATTCTTTCGTTGGTTTTGGTTAAATCGCGACTGGTGTTACTGCGTCTTCTATCTCTCACAGGCGTACTTATTCTTTCCTTTTATATTGGTAATATTGTGAACCAAAAATATGATGATAAAAACTGATATCATCTACCATCTTACCGATCTTATTATTAATGGAATGTTAAGTTAATTTTATCTTTAATTCAGGCGTATGACCGAACCAGCAACAGATACGCTTTGCATCATCACGAGCTATTGTGTAAATATTTTTTAAGTAATTAACTTGACTACAAACCAATCTTGGCAAGAGCGCATCGGCAATCAAAGAGACTGGGTTTGGCGAGGATGGCAAACTCGCTATAGTTACCTGAGGGCAAGACAGAAGTTAGATGGTAAGCAATTCCCAATCATCTTTATTCATGGTTTTGGGGCAAGTATCGAACATTGGCGCCATAATCTACCTGTCATAAGTCAACACCACACAGTATATGCTTTGGATCTGTTGGGTTTTGGCGCATCAAGAAAAGCTGATACAGAATATAGTGCTGCTTTATGGACAGAGCAAGTTCATGATTTTTGGCAAACTTTTATTGGTGTTCCTGTAATTCTGGTGGGCAATTCCATTGGTTCATTGGTTTGTTTAAACGTCACGGCTGTCTATCCCGAAATGGTTCAAGGTTTAGTGATGTTGAGTTTACCAGATGTATCAGTAAGAGAGGATCTGTTACCACCCTCAGTTCGTCCAATCGTGACGGGGATTGAAAACCTATTTGCGTCTCCATTGTTAATCAAAAACCTACTGAAGGTAGTTAGAAGACCAAACGTAATCCGTAAATGGGCGGGAATTGCCTATCCTAATCAAGACGCGATTACCGACGAGCTGATCGAAATATTATCTAGTCCTGCTTATGATGATGGTGCAGAGCAAACCCTATTGCGTCTCTCTAGGAGCGTGAGGAAAGCTAGTTTTGCCGATTCAGTCAGGGATCTATTGCCCCCAATTAACATCCCCATGCTATTGATTTGGGGTTTACAAGATAGAATGATTCCTTCTAGTCAAGCAAGAGCGATCGCCGAGTTAAATACTAATTTAAAGTTAATTGAATTGGAAAATGCGGGGCATTGTCCCCATGATGAATATCCTGAACAGTTCAATGCCCTGTTATTAGACTGGCTAAAATCTACGCCATTTCTGGAATAATTATTTAACCACAACTTTGTAATTTATATAGGGGCGATTCGCGAATCGCCCCTACTAGTTTCCGCTACGGTGGATACCATTGCTGCTGCTAGCTGTTCGGTGGATACAGTAAAGGGTAGTCGGTGAATATCAGACTGGGGTTGAGTGGCGATCGCCGTTACCTGACGCAGTTGAGCTAGAGTAATTTCACCCAATCCTAAATCTTCTAAGGACTTGGGTAAGCCAATTTCACTATAAAACTTAAGTAACTGCTGGCGTGCTGATGCTGCTAGCTGATTACCCTGAACCATTTCTTCTAGGCGTAGCTGGACTAAGATGCCGTAGGCTACTTTTTCGCCGTGAAGTACGTCATGAGCTTCTAGCAGATGAGTCAAACCATTATGCACCGCATGAGCAGCCACTGTCCGACAGTCTGCCCCACCAACCCCGCCAATGACTCCCGCTAATAATACGGTGGCATCAACTACTTCACGCCAAGCATCACTTTCAGTATTTTCTAAGGCGATCGCTGATTTCTGGAACAAGATATCCCGCAACACCCGCGCCTGCTGTACCGCTGAAATTAGCAAGGTAGCGGTGGCATCACCACTACTAACTGAGGCTTCATACCATTTAGCGATCGCATCACCAATTCCCGCTATTAAAGTACGTTGAGGGGCAGTACGGACTAATCCATAGTCAAGAATCAATAGATCGGGACAGCGATTTAAAGTAACATCATATTGAAATGCTCCCGCCTCAGAATAAACATTAGATAGAGCCGTCCAAGCTGCACAGGTAGCTCCCGAAGTGGGAATCGTGACTATTGGTAAACCGCACTGGTAAGCAACTAATTTTGCCATGTCTAAAGCCTTACCACCACCAACACCAATGATTAGATCGGCCTGATGCTGTTTAACTGTTTCCTTAAGTCGCAGGAGAGAGGACTCGGCACAGTCGGGGGTATAGCTGGCTGTCTCACTAGTCAGCTTGGCTGCTTTAAGTGCAGGCTGTAGAAAAGCTGTGACTACTTTTAAGGTTTGATTCCCACCGATTATTAAAGGTCGAACACCCAAGGCTGCAATTTCTTGACCTGAATTAGCCAGACAATGATCGCCTCGTAACACTCTAGCGGGAGCGATCGCCAAAGGACTATACTTGGTTGTCTTGGTGTTTGATGCTGTGGTGGCTTGCTTAGTCATATTCTTGGATGGCATTACTTTAGCTTAAAGAAACAGGTAATTGTGCTACATTTTGCTCAAAAACTTCAATTTTGATATCTTCACTGCTGCGCGCAGTAATTGAGCGCTTCGCCGTTCCCAAAAATAAAGGTTGAGATATTCCAGGTTGAGGATGTAAGACAGTTCTCAGCTTAATTGTAAACTGGTCGTTACCTGCTGTTCCCGTTCTTCCATATGAGTATAGATCTGTTGCTGCTTGGATTAAGGTTGGCTCAATGGCGGATTTCTCTATCTTAGGAGATACGGCTACTACGGCTTGATTAGCTCCATTATCGTAAATTAGAGCATAATGAGCAGCGCCAGGAATCTTAGCATGGGGAAATAGACCTAAACCTAAAGCGAAAAAACCAGCAGTCAATACTCCCATAAAGCTGGTAACACCTACTAAGCGGAAACGAAAACCCCAGCCGAGGACAAACGCTACAATTGCTACCACCAGAGAAACAACAGTAGCAATTCCCAACCATTTGGCACAGGTAAAAAGATCGATCATTTAAAATCTCTAAGAATTAAGCAAATTTGCCCTAAAAAAAAACTAGAAATTGGTAGTTTTACCTATCCAACCCCTAGTTTCCAGGATAATATTAATTGTGATTAATTGTGCTGTCTAAATTGTTTAGGTCAGCAAAAATTATAAATAATTAAATTACAGTGTCTATTGACCAACAGCGTCTTGAGCGTCTTCAGCAGCACCTTCAGCACCTTCTTGGACATCACCAGCAGCATCTTGGACATCATCAGCAGCATCACCAGCAGCATCTTGGACATCATCAGCAGCATCACCAGCAGCGTCTTGGACATCATCAGCAGCATCTTCAGTGCTTTCTTGGACATCACCAGCAGCATCTTCAGTGCCTTCTTGGACTTGACCAGCTGCGTCATCAGCTGGAGGAGTTTCAACCTGCTCGCCTGCACAACCAGTAAACAATAAAGACAGAGCGACAAATGCGGGAACAGCCAGAGTTTTGATTTTGATATTCATCATGGAGAAAGATTCAAAAAAATGTAATTAGACTACTACTTGATACTCGATAATTTGTTTACAGTCAAAGCAATTCTACATTTTTGATGAAATTAATTAGATTTAGTTTTACTTAACCACGTCCTACCTCGGCAAAGATTTTCGCTAATATTTCTCCTGCTCCCTGTTCCTTTAGTTTTCCTGCTAGCTCTACTCCTAGTTTTTCTGACTCACTTTTATTACCGCTTACAGAGTCTTTAAGTAATTGTTGTCCATCCAGACTAGCAACCATCCCAATTAAAGTAAGCTGGTCATTTTCGACCTGAGTATTTACACCTATAGGAACTTGGCAACCACCTTCTAGCTCTCTAAGAAAAGCTCTTTCTGCCAAAGCGCGATCGCAACTATCGGCATCTGACAAAACTTGCAAAATCTCTAGGATTTCTCGATCGCCTGCACGACATTCAATGCCCAATGCACCCTGTCCTACTGCATGTAGAGAGATATCTGAGGAAATATGTTGGTGAATGCGATCGCCCATATCTAATCGCTGTAATCCTGCCACTGCCAGAATAATTGCATCATACTCTCCTGCATCAAGTTTGGCTAAACGAGTATTAACATTACCCCGAATATCTTTAAATTCTAGCTGGGGAAAATGGTGACGTAGCTGTGCCAAACGTCTGAGGGAAGAAGTGCCAATTACTGAGCCTGCTGGCAAGGTTTCTAACTGCTTGTCTTGATACTTTTGATTAACTACTAACGCATCAGCAGGATTGACTCTTTTGGTAACGCAACCCAGCATCAAACCTTCTGGGAGGTTAGTCGGTAGATCTTTGAGGGAATGCACCGCAAAATCAGTGGTGTTATTGAGCATTCCCACTTCTAACTCTTTGGTAAATAGACCTTTATCACCAATTTTTGCCAAGGGAACATCCAGAATTTTATCTCCTTTAGTACTCATCTCCTCAACCTCAAAACTGATATCAGGAAAGTGCTTTTCTAGCTCAGCTTTTACCCAGTAAGTTTGTACTAAAGCAAGCTGGCTTTTGCGAGTACCAATACGAACAGTACGCTTCTCAGTTTCCACGGAAGATGTCATAGGAAGTAACTTAAAAAAAATTAAATAATCTACTCGATACTCAATCTAGGGTATCGTAATTCACGATGGGTATTGATTAATTTTTGTTTGTTTCTGGTCTTCTTGACGCTTTACGAGCAGAGTATTGAACACTATTCTGAAACCTATAGCCTATAACTGATAGCTGGCAGCCGAGACAGTAAAGAAAAAAGACCAAATCCTAACAATAAAGCGCCACTAACGGGATTAATCCAGCTAGACCAACGGCGCAATTCTAGAATCTTTTTGATTGAGGCGGTGAAAGTTCCAGCAATGACCAATGGCGTAACATAGCCGATCGCATATGCCACTAATAAACCTGCACCTAAAACTAAATTTTGCGTAGTTGCCACCCAAGTTAAAAGAGTCGCTAGCACTGGAGTACTGCAAGGGGAAGCAATTAAGCCAAAAGTAAGACCGAGTAAATAGGAACGAACTCCACGGGGTAAATCATTACTAATCCAGTCTGTTGAACCCAAAGAAGGAAAACGCAACGGCAAAATTTCCAAGAGGTTGAGTCCCATGGCGATCGCCACTAAACTAACGACAATGGGTAAACCCACCCCAATTTGCCCGTATACCTTACCAATGGAAGTGGCAACAATACCTAAGATAGCTAGAGTTGTCGCTAAGCCCAAGGCAAACCAGCTAGACTGCACTGCTGCCTGTAGTCTCCCCTCGGATTCATAACCGCCAATATAGCCCACGGTAATGGGCAACATCGACAGCATACAGGGGGTGAGGCTAGTAACCAGTCCTGCCAAAAAAATAATGCCTATACTGACCAGACTGAGATGATCGAGTTGAGTTGAGACAAGGCGATCGGCAAATCGTTCTAGTAAATATAATTGCGTTTGTAAAAATTCCAGCATTAAAAAAGTTGATGATAATAAGTCTAGCCAAGGGCTTTTCCTGTCTAGATTCTATCAATATAGTGGTGATAGATGGGGAAGTAGGAAGTAGGAAATAGGGAAATAGGGAAATAGGGAGATAATTGTTGCCCCAAGTGCCAATTCCCTATGTCTCGAATAACAATCGTTAACCAAACAACATTGAAAAATACCTAATTCTCAAGCCGTTCCTTCCCAAGGAAGACTAATATTAGCTGACGTGCTATTACAGTTAAATCATTAGCTTGAGGAATTGCAGATTTAAAAATATGTTCAAAAAAGATACATTTTTCTTAATTTTACTAGTGTTTGTTCCCGTATCGATTGCAGCACATTTTCTGGAATGGGGTGAAACAGTTGTCTTTATCACCGCTGCTATGGGTATTGTTCCTCTGGCTTCTTTTATGGGTAAAGCTACCGAAGAAATCGCTGTAGTTACAGGGCCCAACATCGGTGGTTTACTCAATGCAACTTTTGGCAATGCGACGGAATTAATTCTGGCTTTTATTGCCCTCAAAGGTGGTTTAGTCGGTGTGGTTAAGGCGACTATTACTGGCTCAATTGTCAGTAACCTGCTGTTGGTCATGGGATTTGCCATGCTGTTAGGCGGTTTGAAATTCAAAGAGCAAAAGTTTCAGTCAACCGTAGCCCGACTCAATGCTTCGACGATGAATTTAGCAGTAGTCGCTTTACTGTTACCGACAGCAGTGCAGTATACTTCCACAGGGATTGAAGAACAAACGCTGCAAAATTTATCCGTAGCCGTGGCGGGGATTTTAATTTTAGTCTACGGGCTAACCTTACTCTTTTCGATGAAAACTCATGCCTATCTTTGTGAAGTAGCAGATATAGATTTAGAAGAGGGAGGAGAAGGCGAACCCAAAGTTAACTTAACTTTTTGGATTTTTATTCTATTAGTTGTCACCCTGGCAGTAGCATTTGAATCAGAACTCCTGGTGGATTCTCTAGAGGTGGCTACGTCTGAATTAGGTTTAAGCGCCTTGTTTACTGGGGTAATCTTGCTGCCAATCATTGGTAACGCAGCGGAACACGCAACGGCAGTAACAGTAGCGATGAAAAACAAGATGGATCTTTCTGTCTCTGTGGCGGTAGGTTCAAGTATGCAGATTGCATTATTTGTTGCCCCCGTATTGGTAATTGCTGGCTGGATTATGGGTCAACCAATGGATCTCAACTTCAATCCGTTTGAACTAGTTGCCGTAACGGTGGCAGTGTTGATTGCTAACTCGATTAGTTCTGATGGTGAGTCTAACTGGCTTGAAGGCAGTTTGTTATTGGCGACTTATGCAGTAGTGGCGATCGCTTTCTTTTTCCATCCTGTCGTTGAAGGGATGATTTAAACAAGATCAATAGGTATTTATCTTCATCAAGGTAGGAACAAGATTAACATCTTATTTCTGCCTTTTTTGTTGCCAGCCATTATACCAAATTTTAATCTAATTAGATTTCTCTGAGTGTTAATTTTTAACTTTTTAATATTTTCTTCATAATGTTTTTTATTCGCTTATTTTAAGCGCTTAATATGATAGATTAAATTAAAAGGTGTTCAGACAAAGTTTATCCTTATTGCTGAAAACTTCTCTATTAATAGGCGATTTCTTGGGTGGATGAATTAGACGATTCTTATACCCAAATTTTAGGTTGCCTAATATCAAACTACCCAATAATTATTTGCTCGAAATGAAAAGTATCCTAGCTTTGATTGAATCAAAACAGAAAGTTTATGCTCAGTCTCCTCTATTTCACTTTATGAAAGACCAGAGTATTGATCCTGTAAAAAGATTAGCTTTTGCTCCTTGTGCTGTACCATTTATTATGGGATTTTCTGACCTATGTAAATATTCTCTTCGTCAAGAACCAACTAATGACAAAATTCAAATGATTTTAAATCAGCACACTTACGAAGATGATTTTCATTGGCAATGGTTTATCAAGGATTTGGAAACGCTAGGTTTCAACTGTTCTCTTTCTTTAAACGATGCAATCCAGTTTTTATGGAGCGATCAAACAAAAGTATCTCGCTTATTAACTCATGAATTACATAGCCTTATTATTCATGCTGAAGCTGTAGATAAGTTAATCATAATGGAGGCAATGGAATCAACTGCTGATGTTTTGTTGTCTACAACTAAGCAGATTACTGAAGAATTAAAGTTAATTACTCATCAAAAATACGAGTATTTTGGTTCTAGTCATTGTGATGCTGAACATGACCATAATACCAACTCCAAAGATGCTAGACAATTTATTAAGGATATTCAAATTCCATTACCAGCCAGAGAAAACAGTATATCTTTAGTGGAAAAAGTATTTGAGCTATTTACTGAATGGACTAATGAGCTACTAAGTTTTGCTCAAAATCATCAAGTCTCTCAACCATTTGAACAACAGTTAGAAAGAGATTTTATTTTAAATGCAGCATAAACATAAACAAGTTAAATCACAACTTTTTGATCGAGTTCAATTTCTATCACTAAGATAATTACTCTCATTGTGTTGAGTATTTTGCTTAAAATGCTCAACCGTGGGTTCTTAATGTCTAAATTCTGCTACCGTAATTTAGTTCGTTAAAAGCAATCTCAATTTTAGTACCTTGCGTTTGGTCGAGTTTTATTTCACCCTCTAACTGTTCAACTAAAGTACAGACTAATTCTAGTCCCAAAGAATCACTATTATATAAATCCAAACCTGGTTTAAAGCCCACTCCATCGTCTTGAATTGTCAACACGACTTGACTTGCGGAATCAAGTTTTAGCTTTAGCCAAATATTACCACTACTGCGATCGCTAAAACCATGTTCGATCGCATTGGAAATCAATTCATTAACAATTAAACCGCAAGGATTGGCGCTTTCAATATTAAGTTCAATTGGTTCAAGATTGAGAATCAAATTAATATTTCTCTCTTTACTAGCTTGAGAGTAAGCTAAATTGTCGAGCAAAGATTCAATATAGTTAGCAAAATTAATTTTGTTAAGCTCACTATTACCATAAAGATGTTGATGAACCATTGCCATGGCTGTAATACGATTCTGACAGTCTTCCAACAGTTTAATTACTTTGGGATCGTCTACATAATTGCTCTGAAAATCTAACAGAGTAGAAACAACAAATAAATTGTTTTTAACTCGATGATGAATTTCTTTGAGTAGTACTTCTTTTTGTTTGAGAGACTTTTGCACCGAAGCATGATCTTTAAGATCTTTATATAACTGAGCGTTGGCAATTGAAATTGATACTTGAGATAGTAAAGCCTGCAAAACCTCTAATTTTTGTTCGGTAAAAGCACCCTTAATTAAACTATTTTCTAAATAAATAATTCCCTGGAGTTGATCCTGATAAATCATGGGGCAACATAATATAGATTTAGCTTGATGCTTAATAATGTAGGGATCATTGATGAATAGTCCTTCTCGATCAGCTTGCTCTAAAATCACTGTACTGCGAGTACTTTGAACATAGTTAATGATCGAGCTGGGTAAATCCTGATAGTCAGTTATTGAGACACAAGGTAAATCAATTATTACTGAATCTATAGACGCGGAAGCTGCGACTACCCAATTAGAACTTTGTTGGAGTAGTAAAATACTTTTTTGCGCTCCTGCATTCTCCATGACAATTGCCATCATTTTAGCTAGTAAGTTATCCAAAACAATTTCCGAAGATATTGCTTGTGATGCCTTAATGATGGAAAAAAGATCTAAATTAGCCAAATTTGAGGAGGATTGATGGCTAGAGGTTTCAGGTTCTGTATCCTGATGATTTTGGTTAGCGATCGATTCCTGTTTAGGAATATAGTTTAACAAGGTCAAATGCTTAGATTCCAACTCTCGTACTTTAGCAACAGCACCCCAACGCAAATATTCTTGGTAAGCATCGGTTAAATAGTAACTAGCTATTTTGGTTCTACCTCTGGATAAATAAAACTCTCCTGCTAATTCTTCTGCCAATGCAGCTTCCTGCAAATATCCTGCTTTGGTAGCCTCGGCAATTGCCCGATCATAATATTCTGCTGCTTGTTCATTTTCTCCTAAGACTTTGGCTATTTCTGCGGCTATTAACTCATGCTTATGTAAATAATTATCAGGAGCATGTTGTGACCATTGTTTTATTTGTTTTTGACAAGACAATATTTCGGGAAAATATGTTGACTGATGATTTGGATCCTCAGAGCAGATAGCCAACATTGCCAAAGAATAATAAAAATGATAAGCAGCAAATTCCATTAAGCCCGTGGTGGCTGGCAAGTATTGTTTTCCCTTACAAGCATAAATAATTGCTTGTTGATAATCCTGGAAAAAATAGCAGAGAATTAATTTAACTAAATATAAACCAAAGATAGACATGGCATTGTTCGTTTCAAGCCATGAGTTCAGGATTTTTGTTTCATCAAAACTATTACCTATGAGTAAAAACTTGTTTTCAGATAGCCCCTGTAAATTGAGATTTAGTTGATGCCACATTCGAGCATAATTTAACTGAAAATCCTGTTTGAAGGAATTTATTAAATTAATTTGAGTTGAAGATTTTTTCTTAGCAGCAGACAAAGGTTCGCCAACATAGAACAGGTGAACACAATAACGCATGGCATGAAAACAAGCGTGTTCGACATCTCCTACCTCGATACCAGTTTGAATTCCTTGGAGAAAATGTTCCAGAGTAGTAATTGCTGGTTCGCGCCAATGACGAATCATGTTATTGAATATGAAATTAACTTTGGATTTAATGTCTTGAGCATCAAATTTCTCTTGTAGTTCTAAAGCTAATTCGCCCAATTGATATCCTGTCTCGATATTGCCTGAAGCACACAGCAGCAATCCATAGAGAGCATAGGCATAGGCAGATAGAGAACAATTACCATGTTGCACACAAAGATCGAGCATTTTGGCAACTACGACGGGAAATAGTTGCGGTTGCACAATATAGACGGGAGGAATAATAATCGTTAATATTTCCATTGCTCTAATCCCAGAGCAATCTTTCATAATCGGCAGATTTTTTAACGATTTAAGATTTTGCTGATTGATATCTAAACGGAGAGTATATTCTGGATTTTCCGTAAAATCATTGGGCAAGTGGATATCTAATAATTTTAGGACATATAGACCTACCTCTACCGCTAATTGCATTTGATTTTGAGCAATATGGGTATGAATTTTAGTTTTGTAGACGGGAATCCGATCTAATATAGTTTCTGCCTGAGTTAGTAAGATATTTCCTAGCTGTTCGGCATGAATGAAATTACCGTGCAGATATTGAACTTCAGCAGCTTGTTGATAAACAGCTAACATTAGAGCATAGTTATTTTGCCAAGCCGATGTTGGCAACAGGTTCAGCGCTATATCTAGATAATTGGCTGCAACTTCATAAGCGTTAGTAGCTTTAGCTTTTTTGCTCGCAGCTAAATTTAATTTAACCAAACGGTCTTTATCTGGCTGATCGATTAATAATGTTCTGGCAAGATTTAAATGATGAACTATGACAAAGATTTTTTCCTCAATCTCTACCGATGGTTTCTGCTGTAGGAGAAATTGACCAATGATCAAATGCAGTCGGCTTAATTCCGCTTCTTTCAGCAGTGAATAAACCGTTTGATAAACGCGATCGTGTAAAAATTGATAAGAGGATGTTGATTGTGGATGCTCAAAGATAATAATTCCTGCTTGGAGAGCATAGTTTAGCTCTTGAGCGATTGCATCTTGATGCAGTTGCTCATGGGGCTTGCGCCGCTTAGTTGGGTGGAAAACCCCAAGACCGCGCTGCATCGCATCTTGATTAAAAGTTACGGTATTAAGATCGGCCGATTTTACTGTCTTGTACCAAACATTAGTTAATAGTGTTAGATCAAACCGATTACCAATACAGGCAGCAAGTTTTAAGATTTGTAGACAGGTATCAGGGAGTTGATTTAAATTGCCACAGACTAATTCCAAGATATTATGGTTGGCAATGGAAGTAGTGCGAATTTGGGCAAGAGACCACTGCCAGCTTAAAGAGGCAAAGTTAAAAGTTAATAGCTGCTCTCGATAAAAAGATTGCAAGAGCAGATTAAGTAAAAAAGGATTACCGCGAGTACGCTGAAGCAATAATTCCGCCAGAGGTAATGATGCTTTGGGATCGCAGTCTAGAGTATCAACCAGCAGACAATTTATTTCTTCGATCGCTAATGGTTGCAGGGCAATCTGCTTAACCTGAACTGTTTGCGAGATTTTGGCGATCGCTTGCTCTAAAGGATGATCTGTATCTACCTCGCGATCGCGATAAGCTCCCACTACTAATAAACATTGGCTTTGATAATCTTCTAGCAATAGCTCAATTAATTTCAAACAGCTAACATCAGCCCATTGTAGATTGTCCAAAAACAAAATTAAGGGGCATTCTGGTTGAGCAAAAACCTGCAAGAATTTAGTGAAAACAGTGTTAAACCGATTTTGATTTTCTAGAGGCGGTAGCTTGGGTATATCTGGCTGAGAACCAATGAGCAGCTCTAGTTCTGGCAGTATATTGGTAATTACCTGACCGTTATTAGCGATCGCCATTTGGATTTTTTGCTGCCAAAGTTGACGACTGGCTACAGTTTCAGTTAGCAACTGCTGGATTAATTCCCGTAGCGCTTGAGTTATTCCTTGGTATGGGATGCTGTTGAGCTGTTCAAAATTGCCCTTCACAAAGTAACCTTTTCTGCCAATTATGGTGGGAACTTGGCTCATTAAAGCCGTTTTACCCATTCCCGAGTCACCCGTCAGCAGCAAGAGTTCCACTGGCGCTTGTGGTGAGTTAATTCTGGCGATTGATTCGGCGATCGCTTTTAACTCGCTTGAACGACCATAAAGTTGGGGAGAAAGCTTAAATTGACTACGTTGGTCTAATGTACCTAATTCAAAGTCCTCAATTACCTCGAAGTTAACATACTGTGTTTGGCAATTTTCCAAGTCGGCTTTAATTGCTGAAGCACTTTGATATCGTTCATCTGGATTTTTAGCCAGCAGCTTTAAAATAATCGCTGAGATTACTTGAGGAATGCGATCGTCTACAAGATGAGGTGCTGGGGGAGTTTGAGCTAGATGGCAGTGGATTAACTCTAGGGGATCTTGAGTATCATAAGGCAATACGCCAGTTAAAATTTGATAGAGCAGAATTCCCAAGGAATAAAAATCAGCACGATGATCGAGAGCAATCTTCATTCTCCCTGTCTGCTCTGGGGCAATGTAGGCTATATTTGAGCCTGACAATAGTGCTGCCACTTTAGTCGCTGAATTTGTCTTAATAGCAGTAGCAAAAGAAAAGTCAATGATCTTGAGTTCAAAACTGTGGGGATTAATTAAAATGCAGCCAGGCTGTAGGTTTTGGTGAATTATGCCCTGACGATGTATTGCTTGAAGCGCTTCCGTTAGCTGAATGGCGATCGCGAAGCATAGGCGAAGCCTAATCGCTGAAAAAGCAGACAATGAAACACTTTGAGCTTGCAAAAACTGAACTAAACTTTGTCCCTCAAAATTTTCTAAGCTTAAAATCAGCTGATTTGACTGATTTTCTAATCGATGAGGCTTGATAATACTTTTTGCCTGAAATTTTCTGAGTAAAGCATACTCTTTGCTTAAGCTTTCTTTAACCTCAACTCTGGAAAAATTAGCATTAATCGTTTTAATTAAGACTAAATTTTGCTCAGATTCAGCAATCATTCGTTCAATTTTAAATCGAGCATCACTATATAGCTCGATCAAGCTATCACTAGAAAACCAGCTCATTATTACCACCTAAGAATTAGGGAAATAGGAAATAGGAAATAGGAAATAGGAAATAGGAAATAGGAAGTAGGAAATACTAATAATTTTAGTTATTGTTTAATAACCATTTATCACCACCAGGGCTATTTCATTCTCATATATCCAGAGAATAAATTCTTTGTCTAAGTATATTAAGTCCGTTTAAACGGACTTTAATTTTCAGCCAAGAAATTTATTTCTTGGTTCACTACAGTTAGAACGAAATAGCCCTGTATCACCACTATTAGTCATGATGACAATTAGTCTCATATTTTAAAGTTTCTCCAAGGATGAAATAGTCCTAGTTTTTAACTGGGTAAATGCAGCTGCTTTCTTACTAGTTTTTGAAACTCTTGCGCTGATAAAGGACGACTAAACAAAAATCCTTGGATGGCATCGCATTGAATATTTTTGAGAAAATCTAGCTCGGCAGTAGTTTCAACTCCTTCGGCGACAACTTTCAAACCTAATTGATGTGCCATTTCCATCACATTTTTAGTAATCACCGCATTAACCTGATTATGATTAATATCACGAATAAAGCAGGCATCTATTTTCAAAATGTCAAAAGGAAATTGCTGTAAATAGCCTAAAGAAGAATATCCTGTGCCAAAATCATCCAAGCAGATTTGAATGCCTAACTTCTTCAGCATATTTAATCTTTGAACATTAGTTCTAATATTTTCTACTAAAATAGTTTCGGTTAATTCTAGTTCCAAAAACTGAGGTTCTAATGATGTCTTAAACAGAATTTGAGTTATTTGATGAAACAAATCTGATTGTTTAAACTGCGCTCCTGATAAATTGACGCTGATTTTGTGGTTTTTAAATCCTGCATCTAGCCACGCCTGCATCTGGCGACAAGCAGTTGTTAAAACCCATTCGCCGATTGGTTTAATTAAGCCGATCTCTTCTGCTATGGGAACAAACTTATCGGCATTAATTCTCCCCATTTTGGGGTGATTCCAGCGCAACAAAGCTTCTGAGCCGATAATCAAATTCGTTTTAAGATCTAATTTTGGCTGATAGTACAGCTCCAATTCTTGTCGCTCTAAAGCATGGTGTAATTCCGATTCCAGCCTGAAATCGCCAGTAACTTTAGAATTCTTAATATTAAAAGCTACTGTATAGGCTTGACAGCGATTTCCTCCCTGACTTTTGCCATACTCGATCGCTTTATCGCTTTGTTCTAACAATTCGGTAATATCTTGACTGTCACTGGGACAAAAAGCCATGCCAATATTAGGCGAGAGATATATTTCGCGATCGCCGATCACATAATTTTGTTGCAGAACATTGAGGATAGACTGTCCATATTTACTACCTGTGATTCGACTATCTATTGCCAGCAACACTACAAAGTTATCGGGGGTTAAATAAACTACTTCGCCATGAGCAGTAAAATTCTTGACGCAATCAACCAACCGTTGAGCAATTTCTTTTAATAAGGAATCTTGTTCCTGTTTATTTAAAAAGCTACTAATCTTCTCAAATCTATCTAAGTTAAGATTAAATACACCGATAATATTTAGCTGAGATTCTTGTGCTATATCCTGTTGATGAGATTTTAGTAAGCTACTAGATTGTTCTGGATTGCGATCGGCAATTAATGATAATAAATATTCAAACAAATCTCTTAAAAAGAGTTTATTTGGCAACCCAGTCAGCTGATCTTGATAAATATTATCGTACTCTGACGAATACTCACTGATTGAAGACTGTAAAGTTCGTTGAATTGTAGACTGTTCCAAATGCTTACTCAAAGTCATTTTAACCGTAGCCTTAAGTTCTTCTTCTTTATAGGGCTTAATTAAATAACCATAACAGCCTGTTTCCGCAGCGCGATCGAGAGTTTCATTATTGGCATAGGCTGTTGTAAAAATTATCGGCACATCAGAAATAGATTTAATCTGAGATGCCGTTTCAATACCGTCAATTTCTCCTTTAATAGCAATGTCCATCAACACTAAATCTGGCTGTTCAAGATTTACACAATCAATTGCAGCTTGACCATTAGACACAATCTTGATTACGTTATAACCAAAGTTAGTTAGTTTTTTAGCTGTGTTTTTAGCGATTAGTAATTCATCTTCAACTATGAGAATATTAGTTTGAGATTTATTAGTTACCATCTGAAGAAAATAGCCATAGCTATTATGAGTAATAAATATTAGTTAGTTTTGATTGAATATCAGTCTCGAACTAAATTAAACTAGTTTTAGTTTTAAAATATAATCTACCCTGTAATCTACAAAGTATAACCTCAAGAAAAAACAATGTAAATTTATAACTTGCTTAGCGTATATTTACGGAAGAATAGCAAAAGAACCTTGATATCTAATATTTTCGAAACTATCTAAACTGCATATAATTACCTAAAATATTTATAAAATTGATTAAAAAAGTATTTTAGATTATATGTAAATATACTTAATTTAAAGTAAAATAATTATCAAACAAAATATATAGCTCAACGTAAAAACGTTAGAACATCTTTAAAATACTACTTCCTACTTCCTATTTCCTATTTCCTATTTCCTATTTCCTATTTCCTATTTTCTGTCACTAAGGTACAGCTAACCCAATTACCTTTTTCGTTATAGCTACGCATAATCCTTTGTCTAAGATTAGGTTGCAATAGCCAGCCCATTTCTAAAACGAAATTATGACCTAAACCTACTTTTAAAGGGCAACTACAGGATGCACCATCAGGAAATAACATTACCTGAGTGGGAAAATCACTGTTGTCAAATAATAATCTTGAGCCTTCTATTTTCGCAGTTGAACTAATTGTGCGATCGCCAAAAGATAAACTCTGTTCTAGCTGATTGCTATCCTTTTGTTTAATTGCTAAATGAGTGGAAAATTCTGTCGGCTGACTGAGATCTGCATATAAAGTTACGGCTTTTCCCTGCCATTCGCCGATTAAGCTATCTACAGTTAAAGTTGGTCTTTCTGGCACATTGCTATGAGGCAGTTTTTCTCTAATCAGCACTACTCTCTCCAGCTGAGACGAACTGTTGTAAAGCTCTACCATTCGTAGCCGACGAGTACCATCGCCAAACTCATTATCAATCAAGCCAAATTCACCGCCAAAAGTACTATAGGGGCCCCACTGCATACTTCCCTGGGAGAAAGCACCATTGGCAAAAAATATGATACTGCGGTTGAGCGAATCATAATCTACCACTACGTCGCGAGCTGGTTCACCAGGAGGTAAGTAACGCACTACCTGATGTACATTTTGATTATTATTTAATCCCTCTAAAGTGACTAGGGTGGGAGTATCGGCTGTTTCTTCCCCTTGAGGCGAAAAGCGAGTAAATGAGCCATGCCATTCACCTAAGTTTTTCAGAAAACAATCCCATTGTGACAGCATAATATTTGAGCGTTCAGTAAAGCTATAAGTAACAGGATAGAATAATATTCTGGCAATTTAAGACTTTTGATTGAGATTGTTATTTAGTGAAAGTTCCGCGACTGCATCCCGACACCATCGAAGAAGTACAGCAGCGAGTCGATATTGTTGATGTGATCTCCGAGCATATTGTGCTGAGGAAACGAGGCAAAGATTTTCTAGGCTTGTGTCCTTTCCATAATGAGAAAACACCTAGCTTTAGCGTTAGTCAAGATAAGCAAGTGTATTACTGTTTTGGCTGTAGTGCAGGGGGGAATGCTTATAAATTTTTAATGGAGATTAATAAGCAGTCTTTTGCGGAAGTTGTTCTCGATTTGGCTCGGCGCTATCAAGTTGAGATTAAGACAGTTGAGCCTGAACAAAGACAGGAAATTCAGCGTCAGTTTACCTTAAAAGAACAACTATACGAAATATTAGCGATCGCCTCAAGTTTTTTTCAGCACGCTCTGTATCAGTCTCAGGGGGAGGTGGCGTTAACTTATCTCCGTCAGCAAAGAAACATCGAAGAAAATACTATTAGCAGTTTCCAGCTTGGTTATGCGCCTGGAGGCTGGGAAACTCTCTATCGCTATTTAGTCGAGCAGAAACGTTATCCTGTTAACCTTGTGGAACAGGCGGGATTAATTAAACCCCGTAAAACAGGTAGTGGCTACTATGACGTATTTCGCGATCGCTTAATTATGCCGATCAAGGATCTCCAGGGAAGAATTATTGGCTTTGGCAGTCGCAGTCTTAACGATGAAGATCAGCCGAAATATCTTAACTCTCCTGAAACCCCCCTATTTGATAAAAGCAAGACTCTCTTTGCCCTGGATCAAGCTCGTAGTCCCATTGGTCAAGCAGACTGTGCGATAGTAGTCGAAGGCTATTTTGATGCGATCGCTCTCCATGAAGCAGGAATCAAGCATGTGGTGGCTTCCTTGGGTACTGCCTTTACTCAAGATCAGCTTAAACAGCTACTTCGCTTTACTGCTTCTAAACAGGTAATTCTTAACTTTGATGCCGATAATGCAGGGAAAAAAGCCACGGAAAGAGCGATCGCCGAAGTAGAAGATCTAGTCTATGGTGGAGTGGTACAACTACGTATTCTTAATCTTCCTGGTGGCAAGGATGCCGATGAATTTATTAAAAAAAGCCGAGAAGATGGCGTAGTACTCTATTATCAAGCTCTAGAAACTGCTCCTCTGTGGTTCGACTGGCTGATTGAACGCTTATTAGCAGATAAAAATCTCAAAGCTGCGGACGAATTTCAGCAGGTAGCAGCAGGAATGATTAAACTCCTCAACAAACTACAGGATGCTAATCAACGTAACCATTACTTGACTCACTGTGCTGAACTCCTAAGTCTGGGAGATACTCGATTAGTTTTGCAAAATTTGGCTACCCTGAAGTCACAAATAAAGTCAACACGCACAAACTACCAAAATAATAATCACAATTTAAGTCAAAAAAAATCTGCCTCGAAACCTACTTTTGCGATCGCTAGCGATCCTGAAAGTGAACTTTTAGAGCAAGCTGAAGCCTTACTATTACGTATTTATATCCATTACCCCCGCTATCGTGAATTAATCATCGAGGAGCTAGAAAGCAAAGATTTACTATTTAACGTGGCTGCCCATCGTTTTCTTTGGCAACAAATAATTAAGCTAGAGGAAACTGTCTCCAGTTCATCCATGAGCAACATTAACCCTTTACTCAGTGAACTACATAATCTTAGTCCCAGTTTTCCGCCAAACGTTGTCAATGTAACGAAGCTGTTTTATCTTGACGAAAAAACTCAAGAAGATGTCTTCCGCACCGAAGTTAGAGTAGCAGAAGCGATCGCCTCCTTAGAACAGGTGAACCACCAAAGACGTCAGATTTACTGCTCTGGGCAGCTACAAAACCTCAATCCCGCAACAGATCTTAAGCTGATGGAATATTACTACCAGGAAATCCAAACCGCCGTCGAAAAAATTAGACAGCTAGAACAAATACGTCTCAACTATGCCCAAGATCCCATCATTCAGTAAAGGGCTTTGCCCTAGCTTTTAGCTTTTAGCTTTTAGCTTATGGCAGAAAAATAACCAATATTTAAAAAATTATTGATTGTTGCTGATAAAATAGTAGATACATTCGTAACTACGGTTGACAAATAAATGAAGTTAAAAATTCGTAAAATTGGTAATTCATTAGGTGCTAGTATCCCCAAAGAAATATTAGAGCGGATGAACGTAGGAGAAGGAGATAGTCTGTATGTTACTCAAACACCTGACGGCATACAATTAACCCCTTACGATCCAGAATTTGAGTTAGCGATGGAAGCTGCCAAGAATATTACTAATCGCTACCGTAACGCCATGAAAGAATTAGCTAAGTGAGTCAAATCAAGTCAGTTACCCTTGCCCAAGCCAAAGCAATACATGAGCTGCAACTTGCCTTATTTGGCGGAACAACGGGAATTATTGATGAAGGAAAACTGGAAAGCGCGTTATTTAGAACTACCAACATAGCCAACTATAATCCTCAAGCTAGCCTGTGTGATTTGGCTGCTGCATTAGGCTATGGAATTGCGATTAACCATCCCTTTGTTGATGGTAATAAGCGTACGGCTTTTATTGTGATGGCAGTTTTTTTAGAAATTAATCAAGTTAAGCTAATCGCTTCAGAGTTAGACGTTGTAGAAGTTATGCTGGGGATAGCTAGCGGGACAACTACAGAAGAAATGTTGAGCAGTTGGCTCAAGCAGAATATAGACAGTTAAATCTATTAGACAGACATTTGAGTTGCCGTCCAGATTGTCCAACCGTCTAAGAGCCACAAAACCATTGTGCAGGCAAATAGAATCAAATACATCCAGGGTTGAGACAGAGGACGAATATCAATTGTATCAATGCCAGTTTTCTCAGCGACCAAAGTAACCATTTTGTTGAACCCAGCTACCCGCATTGGCAGTAAATAAGCTTTTTCAGTGGTAGGAGAGGTAAAATAATAAACTAAGCCACCTTGTCCAGTGGTACGCATTTTGAGCTGTTCGATCTCTTTCCAAGACAAAGACCATCCTTGACGGAAGAACTTTGGCACCCAGTTTGGATAAGCTACTCTAATCTGGTCATCGTCTAAAATTACTCGTTCACTGAGAGCAGCATATACAGCGATCGCTCCCAAAGTAATCCCCATCCACAACAGCCACGGTGGTACAGGTGCGTCAGTAAAGCCGGCAAGAAACGGTAACGGCACTGTTAAACCAATATAGAGAGATAAGAGAGTGATGCGAATGAGTGGAGATATTTTAAAAACATTCATTTTGATTACTGATTACTAATTACTAATTACCGATTTAATACGCTTACTTACTTACCCATTACCCATTACCCATTACCCATTACTCATTGTGAAGATTAATGTCGCGCTTCAATAAAACTTTGCGTAAGTTATCACCATCCTCACAGTAAGGATTTTTCCTTGTACAGTTACGGTAGGCATAAAAAAATCTCAAACTTGGGTAGTTAAAATATTTCTCTCTAAGTAACTTAACATTTGTTAATGATGGTTGCACCAATTAACTCAATGAAGCAAAAATCGGTAATTCAGGTTTATGACACCACCCTCAGAGATGGCTCTCAAGGGGAAGGGATTTCTTTGTCTTTAGATGACAAACTAAAAATTGCGCGCCAGCTCGATCGCCTGGGAGTCCCTTTTATTGAAGGGGGTTGGCCAGGAGCAAATCCGAAAGATGTTCAGTTTTTCTGGCAATTAAAGGAAGAACCTTTACAGAATTCAGAAATAGTAGCTTTTTGCTCTACTCGTCGTCCTAACATGGCGGTAGCCGAAGATCAAATGCTTCAGGCGATCTTGGCAGCAGGGACTCATTGGGTCACAATTTTTGGCAAATCTTGGGATCTTCATGTTGTGGAGACGCTCAAAACCAGCTTGTCTGAAAACTTGGCGATGATTAGTGAAACCATTGAGTATCTAAGAAGTCAGGGAAGAAGGGTGATTTACGATGCCGAACACTGGTTTGATGGCTACAAACAAAATCCTGAATATGCGCTTTTAACTCTTTCGACGGCCGTGAGAGCAGGAGCAGAATGGCTAGCACTGTGCGATACTAACGGTGGTACTTTGCCCCATGAAGTAACTCAGATTGTCACCGAGGTAATCGAGGCAATGCCAGAAATTAAAGGTAAATTGGGTATCCACACTCATAACGATGCAGGAACGGCAGTGGCAAATGCGATCGCTGCTGTGATGTCGGGGGTAACTATGATTCAGGGAACAATTAATGGTTATGGCGAAAGATGCGGTAACGCCAACCTTTGTACTTTGATTCCCAATTTACAGTTAAAGTTAGGCTATTCTTGTTTGGGGCAGCAACAGCTAAGTAATTTGAGTCCGACTAGTCGTTCGATTAGCGAGATTGTCAATTTAGCTCCTGATGACCATGCTCCTTTTGTGGGGCGATCGGCATTTGCCCATAAGGCAGGGGTTCACGTTTCAGCCGTAGAGAAAAATCCTCGCACTTACGAACATATTCAGCCAGAACTAGTAGGGAATCAGCGCCGAATCGTCATTTCTGACCAATCAGGATTGAGCAATGTCTTACATTATGCCGCCAAGTTTGGCATTAACTTGAGTAAACAAGATCTTACCTGTCGTCAGATTCTCGACAAACTAAAAATCTTGGAGAACGAAGGCTATCAATTTGAGGCAGCCGAAGCCAGCTTTGAATTATTAATGCGCTCAATTCTTACTCCTGGGAAACAATTGTTTGTACTTAAAGGTTTTCAGGTTCACTGTAATATTTATCAAGAACACGATAATCCTGCCAGTAAGGCGTTGGCAACTATTAAAGTAGAAGTAGACGGCAAAAATTTATTGGAGGTAGCCGAAGGTAATGGCCCTGTAGCAGCCTTAGATAGTGCTTTGCGCAAGGCGTTAGTCGGATTTTATCCTCAGATCGCCGATTTTTCTTTAGCAGACTATAAAGTTCGTATTCTAGATGGTGGTGCAGGCACTGCAGCCAAGACTCGTGTTTTAGTAGAATCAAGTAATGGAGTTAAACGCTGGACAACTGTAGGCGTATCTGCCAATATTTTAGACGCTTCCTACCAGGCAGTTGTTGAAGGTATGGAGTATGGTTTACTATTGCAAACTGCTCAAGAAAACAAAGCAGATATTGTCAAACAAAGAACGTAGCGACAAACATTTATGACCACTCTCCCCCCCACAACTAGAAGTAGACTGCAAAAAATCCCCCTGGCAAATGTTGTTTGGGAAGGCGATCGCCGTTCTCTCGGCAGTATGGCATCGCATCTAGACGGGGTAAAGAACACCGATGACCAATGTATTATTTGGGTGGATGGTTCTGAAGGTGCTGTCCGTGCTATGGATGTAGTGTCAGAAGATATGGGACTAGAAGCGGTAGTGCGAACTTTGTTACGCGCCATGGAATCGCCTCACCACCCAACCCAGCCTTGTCGTCCACAAAAAATTGTGGTGCGCGATCGCGAAATTCAGTTTTTTCTGCGGGGAGTATTGCAGGATCTCGGGATTAGCGTCGAATACGCTCCTCACCTACCCTTAATAGATCGTCTTTTTGAAGGTTTTGCCGTCATGGAAGAAGATCAGCCTAGTCCTTTGCCTGCTGCTTATGAAGAGGCGATCGATCGGGTTGCTAGCAAGATTTGGTCACATGCTCCGTGGGAATTATTAGCAGATAACGATATTTTACAGGTGGAGTTGAACAACTGTGAAATAGAGCGGGTATATATCTGTATTATGGGTATGATGTCGGCTGAGTATGGAGTGTTAATTTATCGCTCTTTAGATTCGCTTAAGCAATTTCGTCAGGCAGCTTTGGGCGAGCATCAATCAGCAGCCGAGTTAGAAAAAGCCTTTTTAGCTCAAGACTGTTGGTTTCTTAATTATGAAGAGGTAGAACCAGAAAACAGTGTTTTAGATGAGCCATCAATGGAGGCATTTTTTGGGAGTCTGCATCCTTTTGAAGGAATGCGCCATTTTCTGGATGAAACCGAAACCAGCATTGTTTACGCTACTTTAGAATCTTTACAGCGTTTTTGCGATCGCCATCGTTCAATCCTGGCTCAAGAACCAATTGAAGCGATAACTAAATCTTATCGGATTGTGCTGCCAGTCACAGCAGAGAAGAAGCACATTAACACTAAAGTTTCTACCCTACCAGAATTATCAGCAGAACTTTTGGATATGGGACAAAGGGATTTTTCTAGCTTTGCCCCAGAAGCAAATATTCCGATCCAAGAAGATTTAATTCCCGACGGCGCATTGGTCAGTTTAGCTAGCATACCCAGAGAATTGATTAAACAACTTCAGCACCAGTCAAAAACCTATTGCCAGTCGGCTAAAGTTGCCAATAAAGCTTCCGAACTGCCGACAATTTTTATTCAAACTACTCGCTCTAAGGCAAACCGTTTGATTACCAGAATTAAAGATGCGGGCGGTTTAAAAGCAGTCTGTTTTAATCCTGGTCACGATCCTTTTAATGGAGAGGTTTATGATTTGGGTATGCTGCAAACCGAGGATGATGAACTATATATCTTTGCTGAGTATTCTCAAGATGTGGCACAACAAACCAAAGCTTTGGAAACATGGCATCAACGCTGTCAAAAAACTAAAGGCTATTGTGGATTAGTCGTGGCGATGGGAGCGACAGGAGCAAATCGAGGTAATCCTCAAGCAAAAGATATGCTGGCTTTATTTGAAGTTAAATCAATAAACGGTACAGATCTGGGGATGGGAGTTTTAAAGCTGATGCCCGACTTTGATTTTTAGTCTCTTGAGCATTGATCAAAAGCTGTAAGCTATAAGCTATAAGCCTTAAGCTCTTCTAATTAAGCTTATAGCTGGAGCGAAGCCCTTTTATGTTCGTTATCGAGTGGCTGAACTAAAAAAGCGGAAATAGGTAGAGGTAAAAAATTCTTTCAAGGGAAACAAGATAAAAGTTAGGGGGTTAATCGTCACGATTATATTACGTATATCTCGACGGGCTAAATTAACAATCTGTTTTGCTACCCATTCAGGGGACATTACGCCAAGAGGATTAAGCTTACTCTTAAAAGGCCCTAGAATAAGCTTTCGTACCATACAGGGAGCGTCTAAACGACGCATGGTTACTAATTCGCCGATCGCTCTTTTACTCAATTCATATAGGGGACTAAAAGCAGGGTTAACTTCTGCTTCTGAAGTATTGACCCAGACTTCTTTGCGAATCATGTCGCGATCGCTTTTGACGGTTTGGAAAAATAACTCCATCAAACGCAAGGTAGAAAAAGTATTAATTTCATAGGACTTGGCGATCGCACTCTCATCCCTTTGACCATGGACATTAACTCCATGATTTAAAATCAAAATATCAACTTTTTCTAACTGAGGGAGTAATTCTGCTTCTTGTCCAGCTTGCCAGGATATAGTTTTGATGGGGATTTTCTCCCCCGCAATTTCTAGCTCGATTTCCATTTCAGAGGAAGTTAAAGCGATTACCTTTGCCCCCGCCAGGTGTAGTTGAGTTAATAAAGCTCTACCCAAAGTTCCTGATGCTCCCGTAACGGCAATGCGTTTATGCTTAAGAGACAATGCTGTACCTAAAAGTTTATCTACCACCGTCAATGTTCCAGAAAAATAAGCATCTTGATTATCAAAATGGTGTCGCCAATGGTAAGGACGATTAACTAGCCAGCGGGAAGGTAGGCTGGTAAACTCTCCTGGTCGATGGGTCACATCTGTTAGTTCATCCACCCAGGGAATACCAAGTCCACGGGCGATCGCGCCTAACAAAAAGCTTAAAGTATAAACAGAACCTGTCCATGCTGCCCACTGAGGTGTTATGTTCCAGATCTGAGAAAACTGCCAGGGAAGAATGCTCAAGATCAGCATTACCAAAGCCTCTGGTACGTCATTATACCAATGAGCCTGACGATAAATTGTATCGCTGACGACTGAGAGATCGGGGCGAAAAACTTTGTGATGCCAGACGTGAAGACGATATAAGGGTTGCCAGAGATGAGATAAAGTATGATATAAATCTCTGACCAACTCTACCCACAATACTGAGGCTAAAGCGATCGCCAACCCCTCAACCCAACTACCGATCATCATGTTGTTATAACTTCAATTAAATTTAGAAAAATTAAACTCTTGCTGCTACTTACTTTAACCAAAAATCAGCCTGAGAACCAATAAATTAAGATATTAGCCACTTTATTCGCTACTGTGCAAATTCAAATTCTGTAAAGAAAGTTTACAATTTTCGCTACAATTGAGCCAGGACGATTAACAATAATTTGATTGCTGATTTGCAACATCAAAGACGCGATCGCCTAAAGTTTTGAGCCTAGCGCAGAGATTTAAAAACATAATTATGACAGAGAATTATTGGTCAAAAGAACAAGCCGATTCAGATTTAGATCCTATTAATTCTCTTTTAGCTGAATTATCCGACCCAGAAGTTGCCGAAGAAGAGTTTCGGGAGAACTTTTTTCAGGGTTTAGCGGGGCGTAGACAAAAAGCTGCCTTTTTACTAATGACAGTCTGGCTAACTGTAATTATTCTAAATTTAGTTAGTTGGGGCATCTGGTTGGTTTTCGGCTTCACATCTCTGGTGGGGATGCAAATATTACGCTATTTATTTGCCAAGTCGGATCCTGTACCCAATCCTTTAGCCGATGACTGTTTGACAGATGCGCCTCAAGTCTCCCTTTTAGTAGCTGCCAAGAATGAGGAAGTTGTCATCAGTAACCTAGTCGCAATGCTCTGTAACCTCGATTATCCAGCCGACAAATATGAAGTTTGGGCAATTGACGATCGCAGTACTGATAATACTCCCGCAATTTTAGATCGGCTAGCGAAAGAATATCCGCAACTTAAAGTAGTTCATCGGGGGGCTAATGCTGGAGGTGGTAAGTCAGGGGCGTTAAATCAGGTAATTCCGCAAACTTTTGGCGACATTATTGGCGTATTTGATGCGGATGCCAAGGTTTCACCCGACCTGTTGAGAAGAGTTGTACCATTGTTTGATAATGCTCAAATGGGAGCAGTCCAGGTCAGAAAAGCGATCGCTAACTCTGACGAAAACTTTTGGACGAAAGGACAGGCAGCAGAGATGGCTTTAGATAGCTATGTCCAGCAGCAACGTATTGCCGTAGGTGGAATCGGCGAACTGAGAGGTAATGGTCAATTTGTCAGCCGTCAAGCCCTTCATAGCTGTGGTGGTTGGAACGAAGAAACGATCACCGATGATTTAGACCTGACTATCCGTCTTCATCTCGATAACTGGAAAATTGGTTTTCTGCTCACTCCCCCTGTCTTAGAAGAGGGTGTTACTAACGCCTATTCCCTTTGGCATCAGCGCAATCGTTGGGCAGAAGGTGGCTATCAACGCTACCTCGACTATTGGCGCTATATTTTCCGTACGCCGATGGGATTTGGCAAGAGAATCGATTTACTCTGCTGGATGCTGCTGCAATACCTTGTCCCCGCAGCTAATGTACCTGATGGCATTATGGCGATCGCTCGTCACCGTTTACCAATCCTCAGTCCTGTGACCGCTTTACTATTTGCCTGGGGTTTCGTGGGGATGTTTCGGGGGTTAGTTCGAGTACAAAAAGCTTCTGCTCAACCAGTAATACCTGTTTTATTTAAAATTACGGCTCAATCTTTACGGGGTTTAGTCTACATGCTTCATTGGCAAATAGTCATGTTTAGCGTTACTGCTCGCATGTCCATCCGTCCCAAACGCTTAAAGTGGGTTAAAACTGTACATGAAGGTTCTACCAGCTTAAATAGTTGAGATTTCCTACTACCTACTACTTTCTCTTTCCTATTTCCTATTTGCGAAGCTTATCCTTTGGCAAAGATCTGGGGAGTATCGCTATTGAAAGATAAGCTCACTTTTTCCCCCACAGCGATCGCTGTAGCCAAACCCATCCGTACATAAATTATTTTGCCTGAAGCTGTCTCTACTGCGTAATAGTACTCTCGACCTAAAAACTGTCTCGATCTAACCACAATTTTTGAGTTGGGATCGGCTACTAGGGTAATATCTTCAGGACGCAACATTAAGTCTCCAGTTGTTGCTTGATTAGTTTGAGATGGCGCGGTTATCTCGCCAATTTCTGTAACCCAAACTTGTCCCTGTTTAGTAGCAGGTAGAAAATTAGCTTGAGTAACAAACTCGGCTACAAAGTGCGTTGCTGGGTTGAGATAAATTTCTTCTGGAGTTCCTACCTGCTCGATTTTGCCCTGGCGCATCACGGCAATTTTATCAGAGATTGCCAAAGCTTCTTCGCGATCGTGAGTGACAAAAATAGCTGATGTTCCTGCTGCTTTGAGAATAGCCCTAATTTCAGCTCGCAGACGATGGCGTACCTGGACATCTAAATTACTCAGGGGTTCATCTAATAAGATCAGCGCTGGTTCAGGTGCTAAGGCTCTGGCTAAAGAAATACGTTGCTGCTGCCCTCCTGAAAGTTGATGAGGGTAACGCTGTTCAAAACCTTCTAATCCGACCAGTTGCAGAATTTCTCTCACTCTCTGCTTAATCTGGGGCTGATTCTGACGAGAAAATAAACCCTTACCCAAGTTTTTGTGCTGACGTTTCAAACCAAAGGCAATATTTTCTGCCACCGTCAAATGAGGAAACAGGGCGTAATCTTGAAACACCATGCCTGTCTGACGTTTCTCCGCTGCTAAGGATTCGCAGTTAGTACAAATTACCTTGCCCGCGATCGCCACTGTTCCCTGGGATATGGACTCAAATCCCGCCACTATTCTCAGCAAGGTGGTTTTCCCACATCCAGATGGCCCTAATAAGCCCAATAATTCACCATGATTAAGAGTTAAGCTGACATCATTTAAAACTGCCATGGACTGACTGTTGATGCCAGAGCTTGCTCGACCAGGATAAGTCTTAGTAATGTTGTTAAGCTGGAGAATTACTGACTGATTCATTATTTAGATGTCGATCGCCAGCAGAAATTTGGGTAACTTCTCTAGCTCTTTATAAGAATAGTTCTCAATTAAAGTCTACCTTATGAACCTTCTCTTTTTACTTTGTCTTTAAGATCGTGAGTTAATTGCCTTTAAAACAGGCTGTATCTCTGCAACAGGGTGTCGATTAATTTGGGCAGACTCTTGGCTAGTTGCTTACCGTCAGTAAAACTCAATTGTTTATAGCCAGCCATATCGAAAGGTGACGTTCCTGATAAATCAGCGCGTTCTTGGCTTAAAAGCAAAATCTGACCATGATCTTTAGTTTGAATCCCATAGCCCAATTCTATACAGACGTTCGAGTCCATAAGTAACTCAGACCGATCCCCTGTCGTAATGTTCTCAATCGGGGTGACATCGGCAATTAACAGTAAACTTTTCCCAATCTTGCTAAACTGACTGTTACTCAAGCGTAGCGGTGAGCCTGGAGTGCGGGGAGTAACCTCTAGAGTTAGGGGAATTCGCGATCGCGTTGCGAGATTATCGATAATGGTGGTTAAAGCCGAGGTAATCGCTTCATTAGCAGCCTGGTGATGAGTTTGAGGACTGTAGTAAATAGTTGGTTGCAACCCCGAAATACTGGTAGATTTGGTGAAATAAATTTCTTGAGAAACTAAATCAATATTGGATACTACATAAGTACCACTACCTTGGATATAAAATTCAACTGTTTTGCCTGATAGATATAGTTGAAACCAGTCTGAGCCTTCTACTTCAAGGCGATCGTCTAAAAAATCTGCCCGCAAACCTGTTTTTAACAGGCTATTTCTACTTAAGCGTAAAGTAAAAGGCCGTTGAATTACCTGCTTAATCGGTTCATACTGTGCTAAATACCAAGCTTTGAGTGCAATAATTGCCACGATTGTCTGTTAAAAGATTAAGATCACTCAATTTTAATCTATAGTCAACAGTAGATGCTAACATCCTCACCACAAGTATCGGCTAGATAGCAAATTGCTCGGAAACGCAAGGCAATTACCTCATCGTAAACAGGATTAAGCTTACACATGGGGGGAATTTTGACCAAAGTACGTCCCAATAACTTTATTTCTCGCTCAAACGGACATTGGCTAGGGATTATTCTACAGATGCGATGGGCAAAAGCACGATCTTTAATTGCCAGATCGTCTAACCATTTACGCACAGGAGATAGCAGATCGATTTTACTTTGCTTGGTTAAGGTAATGGGAGATATAGCTTGTATACGAGCTAGCCACAAGCTAGGATGCAAGCTTTCAAATGTATGCTGTACTAAATTCATCATGGACTCCTCAATATCAGTATTTACTAACGGTATTAATTGATTGACTATGGTTCTTTTATGTCTAGTTGTCTAGTTAAATGCGCCGACTTAAACGAGAGAATTCTAGTTGGTTGGCGAAGTTTAATCTGTAAAAAAGCTGATTGGCTGATCAACTTTTTATTCAATCTTATGCTGCACGATTTCCTCTTCATTTTGCCTGAGCAAGATTACCTAATTGCTGTAAAGTTTGTCTGAAGTTATGGTTAATTATTTGTAAACATAAGGATTGAACACAGCACTAAACATCATTTAAATAGAGATCTGAATAGATCTGGAAAAATCACAGCTTCTGTTGTAACAGATAAATTTGAGGCGGATTGTTATTTAAGTCACATTTATGTTGTTATGCTGTGCTTAACCATGCTAAAAATGCATTATTTATTAAATGATTATCAAAGTGAGTTAAAAAATCTGACCTAGATAATTAATAGCGATCGCGATCGCCAGCCAACTTAAAAAAATATAGCGAGTTAAGGTTAAAGCATCATTAATTTTTGCTTGAGAGATTTGTTCTGTAGGATTGCCTAGCAAAGGTTTTTCTCGCACCACCCCTTGATAAGTGTTTTCTCCTCCTAGTTGGACTTTTAATACTCCTGCATAAGCAGCTTCGCTCCAGCCTGAATTAGGACTAGGATCTTTAATGCCATCACGACGGCAGATTCCCCAAATCTCTAAAGGTCTAAGCGAACCAAGACACAAAGTCAGCACCGTTAGACGACAAGGGAGCCAGGTTAAACGATCTTCTAATTGAGCGCTAAACCAACCTATATCTGTATAGGGTTCACGAAGATAGCCGACCATTGAATCTAATGTACTAGCAGCTTTATAAGCTAAGGCGACAGGAACAGCACCAAGAGGAGTAAAAGAACCAGCGATCGCATAAAATAGTGGCGCAGTCACACCATCGACCGCATTTTCCGCCACAGTCTCTAATAAGGCTCGCAGAATTTCTGGCTGTGATAAATTCTTGGTGTCTCGTCCGACGTATAAACTAAGACGCGATCGCGCTTCGATTAAGTTATGAGCATTAATTGGAACTAAAACATCCTGTACGGCAAGGCGCAGACTTTTACCCGCCAAACAGCTAGCTAGAAGGACTATTTGGACAGTTAATCCCAGAATAGGATGAACAGTTTTACTAAGCCAGATCATCAACCAGCTCATTAATCCGCTACCAATAATTAAGCCGAGACCTAACCCTACTCCCGCTAAACGACGTTGCCAACCAGGAGGACAAACTTTGACTGTTAAATCAGTGTAGTTTTGAATTATCCATCCCATCACCTGCACTGGGTGTAGCCACCCCCAAGGATCGCCAATAAGATAGTCTAACCAAGCTGCCAATAAGAGAATTATGCTTGGAGATGAACTAAGACCTAAAGCTGAATTAATCGCGAATTTGAGCAATGTTATCTGACCAATTTTGGCCATCAAATGAGCGAATAGTAAATTTGTCCGTAATATCTCGATCTAAACAGCGCAGATTAACATCAATTGAATCGGGATGAGACCGAGGGCGATAAAAAGCATGTATGCCACAGATCGAACAAAAAGTGTGTCGAGCAACCTTGGTATGAAAACTATAACAGGTCAGACTATCTAATCCCTGCAATAGCTCAAAATTTTCGGCAGGAACAATCAGATGCAAAAACCCTTTTTTACGACAAATAGAACAGTTGCAATCTTCTGCTATAAATCTATCTATTAATACTTGAAAGCGGACTGAACCGCAATGGCAGCCACCTTGATAAGTTAAAGCTTTTTGAGATTTAGTCAATTCAGTTAAAATTGAAGATATAACCTCTATATATTGTATACAGAAACAGCTTTAAGAGTGTAATTTTTTGCTAGATTAACCCCCATCAGAGTTATTTTTTGTGATCCACAATTAAGCGTAATTTTTGCCATCTTGCGCTAAAACCAAAGCTATTTACTGCTTTAAACCACAAAATTATTTTCTTCTCCCTGAGCCGCCTGCCAACTGCGAGCATCATAATATAGATCGGCTAAAGTAATTCCATATAAAGCTTCTTTTAGTTTTTGATGTAGTCTACGCCAAAGACTAAACGTAACCCAATCTTCGGCTAAATTGCAATCGGGAAATTGACGAGGTAAAGGTTCAATAGTTTCGCCCACCGCTTCTAAAATTTTGCCCAATGAAATTTGCTCTGGTTTAGCTGCTAGCTGATAACCTCCTTTTGCCCCTCTAACTGAATTGACAATGCCAGCTCGTCGCATTTCTATCAATAACTTTTCCAGATAAGGTGCGGGTAAATCTTGTCTTTGGGCAATCATTTTAACTGATGTTGGTTGATATCCTGGCTGTAAGCTTAAATCCAATAATGCCTTCACACTATAATGACCGCGAGTAGTTAATTTCATTGATAAAATTTTAATCCTTAGTAAAACCTGCGTATATTAGTCGATTTTTTTTCACTAACTTATAAATATTAATTATTGGCAATGTCAGCATAGATCAATAAAATTAAATTTTTTAATTTAGTTTATTATGCTCAATAAGTGTAATATAGTTTTATAGGCAAATAAAAAAGTAAAAAAATCAGCCCAAGCTAAACTTTAAGCTGAAAGTAAAATTGTAAACCAAATAGATTTTTAGTTGTTTCAAATTTAATGGCAAAAACAACCCAACCACAACCTTTAGTCGGTTCAACGTTAATAGATAGAGTAAAAGAGCTTGGCACTCTCTCAAAAGAAGAGAAAGCCAAAAAATGTGGCTATTATACAGTCACCAAAAACGGAGTAGAAAGAGTCAACATGATGAAATTTCTTAATGCATTAATCGATGCAGAAGGAATTGAATTAGATAGCACCTCCAATGGACAAGGTAGAGGCGGACGTTCTGCTAGCTATCGGATTAGCGTCCAGTCTAATGGTAATTTATTAATTGGCTCTGCTTACACCAAAAAAATGGGGTTAGAACAAGGAGATGAGTTTGAAATAACTTTAGGCAGAAAGCATATTCATCTACGGCAGATTGGTGTTGATGATGAAGACTAGGCTACTATAAATTTTATAGACAGAGATCATATAATTTATGTCAGCTAAGCAATCAAGAATAAAACTAGTTAGAGGGGGTCGGTTTGATCTAGATTTATTACCGTTCGACCTCTTTTTTGTTTTTGCGACTTAATTTTTGAAGAGAAATTAATTATGTAGTTTTCTGCTATTAATAGCTTATAGTTTATTTAATAACAGCTAAAAAATGCAGTGATAATCAAACTTAATTGTTCTAATTTCCTGGTTGATTGCTAATTAGTTAATCTAATTAATTCAATAGAGCAAACTCACTTCTTCTGTCTGTCGTCAAAATAGTACAGTTCAGAAATCGACTGAGAAATCATTTGGCGATTGTCGCGATCAAAATTGAGACTGGGGCGAACTACTGTTTGAGAAAGAGTTTGCTGGCTGCACAAGTTCCGCAATCGGTGTGGTTGGCTGTAATTCTCCACGTTCCCAAATCCAATGAGGAGAAATCACTAGCAAAAAAATAGAGACAAAAAGACCCCAAAATAACAAAGAGATAAATTGCTTGTCTTGCTGAGCAATAGCGATCGCTGTAGCGCCAAAAGTAATACTGAAAGAACCACAAATAAACGGTAAGTAAAAATCAATATAGTTGCGGATACCCCAGTTTAGTCCTGCTAAGGCTGCCAAAGCTGCCATCAAAGCAAAGCCATATATCCAGTTTCGTGGGTAAAGAACAAAGCTAGGTAAATTGCGAATTCGGTCTAGCTGCTTGCCTGCTGCCAAAGCCAAAGCGGGATATAGGGGCAATATGAGCCAATCATTTTGGTTAAGCATTAAAAATCCCAGGACTAAGTAACCTCCCAGCCATACCGCCAAGAGCTTTGCCCATCCCCAATGAAGATTATGCTGAATTAACTGTATTCCCGCAAACATAACCATCAGCCAGGGCAACAAATACTGTAAACTTTGAAGCAGATAGTAGCCAGGAGACGATTCAACTACGGCAAAATGCTGCTGTGGTTCAGTCAGAAGTAAATTTAAGAAGCCGCCACCAACATTAAGCTGACGATAGTGGAAGAATTGAGCAGAATACCACACCAGGCTAGGAACTGCACCAAGTAATAATCCACCCCAAAAATAAACCGAACTAAGTAATCGAGGAGTGTCCCAAAATAAAAATAACAAAGCGATCGCTAAAACTTGAATCCCGAATAATCCATTCGTCAGGCTCATCAAGCTAAAGCCAATTCCTGTGATTAAACTCCATTTCAGGTCACGGCGCGAGCGTAAAACTGCCCAAATCGTCAATAGTTCAAAACACAGCAACGGCCCGTCTAAGGTAGCTAATCGACTGTAACGCACTACAGGTACGCAAGTCAGGTAGACTAGAGCCGAAAACAAGGCAGGAAGACGAGCAACAAAGATTTCACGTCCGATCTGATAGAGCAACAGCACCGATAAGGCTCCTAATAAAGCTCCAGGAAACCGAGTTGTCATCTCCCCTACGCCACTAATTCCATAAGCGATCGCCACTAAATTATGTACCAAAGGAGGCTGTCCTAGATATGGTTCATGCCATAGAGTTGGGAAAATCCAGGTGCTTAAATCACTACTGCGATAAATCTCTTTTGCCACTTGTGCCAGGGTTGCCTCATGAGAATCTAGCAGAGGTAAGTTTGATAAATTTACCAAAAACAAAGCTGCTGCTGCTAGCAATAACCCAGTTAGGCACAGAAACTCGAGCCAAATTTCACTTTGGCGCAGCCGATTAGATGAGCGTCTCCACATCGATACATGGTGAATGGACATAAGTTAACGAAGCAACTAAAGCTAATTGTTGATCTTGACAATTTTGATTAGTAAGAGTGTAAAAACATGAAGCTCAAAACATAGCTTTTTTTTATTTTAAACAGATTTAGCGTGAGTCTAAACTAGAGCAATCCCGATTAGCACAGCAGTACTCAAAGATTTATTAATTCAGTCTATTCAACGATCGCCGAAGATTGTTCCAAAACAACTTAGCAAAATTTCGCCTTGAGATTTGCCCTCAATAGTTTATCTCTTTATGTCGCTTAAAACGAGATTAATCCATCTTAAATAGCTTTTTTTTTGGCAACTACTACGTTATTTTTGAATTATTCAAATTCCTGAATAACTTTACTGTAAACTAAATTTAATCGAATTAGCTTGACCAAATATTGAGAGAAAATAGCAGAGTAATCTAAGATGGAGATGCTAAGATAACTCAACATAAAGTAATTGCGATCGCGAAGCGTGGGCGGAACCCAATCGTCATAGGCAACAATATTATCAGATACCTCTAAAAAATTTAGCAGTTTCTCTCAAAACCTTTTGCTTAATCATCATATATTGCATTCAGAAATTTTCTCGATCTTGTCAAGGTGAAATAGACTAGTTAATGAGTCCAGGTTTTTTCTGGTTAGATCCACAATTTTTAGGTTGACTAATATACTTGAATGGTAAATGAAATAAGGTAACTATTACGGCGCGTTTTTTGCAGGAAGCTGCCCATTTGCGAAGCTTATGCTAAAGCATTTGCGGAGCTTATCCTTTAGGACTAGCTGCGCGTCGTCCTTTAGGACAAAAAAGCCGCCTTACCGAATTGAGCAATCTGTTTTTTCGAAACTCTCAACTAACAGCCTGCATAGAACGCTAATTTTTTGCTTATCTTATGGAAGAATCTTTTCAAATTACCATCCAAATAGTTATTGCGGTTCTAGCAGGTATCAGCGCCCAAGTTGTAGCCGAATATTTTAAAGTCCCCAGTATTGTTTTTCTGTTATTGTTCGGCATTTTATTGGGTTCAAGTTCGCTAGATATACTCCATCCTCATGACTTAGGGGTTGGATTAGAAGTGCTTGTGGCTCTTTCAGTGGCGATCATCTTGTTTGAAGGAGGCTTAAATTTAGAGTTGCGAGAACTGGGTAAGGTATCAGGTAGTTTGCGTAACCTAGTCACTATCGGCACTCTAATTACTCTGATTGGAGGCGGAATGGCTGCCCACTGGCTGGCAGAGTTTCCCTGGTCGATCGCTTTTCTTTATGCTTCTTTGGTGGTGGTAACTGGCCCGACTGTAATTAGCCCGCTATTAAAACAAGTGAGAGTAGATCGGCAGGTAGCTACCCTATTAGAAGGGGAGGGCGTATTAATCGACCCTGTAGGGGCAATTTTAGCCGTAGTGGTGCTAAATACTATTCTCAATACCAATGCTGCACCAATGGATATCATGAGTGGTCTACTGCTACGTCTCGGTATCGGGGCGATAGTCGGTGGACTTGGAGGCTGGTTGCTAGGATTACTCTTGAAACAGGCAAACAGTATTTCAGATGAACTCAAAAATCTGGTAGTCTTGGCTGGGGTGTGGGGACTATTCGGGCTTTCCCAGAGTTTACGCAGCGAGTCTGGACTAATGGCAACTGTCGTGGCGGGTATTGTCGTTAAAGCTTCGGCTCTCCCTGAAGAAAGGCTGTTGAAAAGATTTAAAGGTCAACTAACGGTACTGTGTGTTTCTGTGCTGTTCATTTTGCTGGCTGCCGATCTCTCCATTGCCAGTGTCTTTGCTCTAGGCTGGGGTAGTGTCCTAGCGGTAGCAGTTTTAATGTTAGTAGTCAGACCCATTAGTATTGCTGTTTGCACCTGGAATAGCGATCTAAATTGGCGACAAAAAGCTTTTTTAGCCTGGATTGCCCCCAAAGGAATTGTCTCGGCTTCGGTAGCTTCTTTATTTGCTATTTTATTGACCGAAAAAGGAATCAACGGTGGAGATGCAATTAAAGCTTTAGTCTTTTTGACTATTTTAATGACGGTTTTCTTTCAAGGGTTGACAGCACGGTGGGTCGCCAACTGGTTAAATATTACCTCCAGTGATGCTAAGGGAGCCGTGATTATTGGCTGTGATGGGTTGGGTCGCTTTATGGGTCGCTTGTTTCAGCAGCTAGGGGAGTCGGTGGTCATGATTGATACCGATCCTGATGCGTGCAAGAAGGCAGAGGCGGATAACTTGCCAGTTTTCCAAAGCAGTGCGCTCGATACTGAGGTCTTAGCTGAGGCAGGGATCGAATCCATGGGAACTTTTTTGGCTTTAACTAATAATGGCGAAGTAAATTTAGTTCTGGCTCAAAGAGCGGCAGAAGAATTTAAACCCCCTAGGGTACTAGCTGCTTTCCCGCAAAATAACTCTACCGAAGGCAACAGCGCCAGCAAAGTTAGTCAAGCGTTAATTTCCCAATTACCAATTAAAATTTGGAATAGCTATATTGATGATGGTCAGATTAAACTGGGTCGAACCATTATTCAAGAATTAGATTTTTCTTTTAAATCGGCTCATCTACAGGCTCTAATTCGTGCTGGTGAAATGCTGCCTCTAATCGTCAAGCGTGGAGATAGCTTTCAAGTGGCGGTAGCAGATGAAGAATGGCAGGCGGACGACGAAATTTATTATTTGCTTCATGACCCCAGACCAAAATTATTGAAACGTCTTTCGGGAGGAAATCAATCTTCTCGCTTACTTTTAGAGCGCTTGCCCGAAGTGGAAGAAATCTCTTTGGCTACATCGATCCCCCAAATATCTTCTGAGAAAGTTGAAGAGGCTATTTAGATTCTTTGGGCTTACTTTTAATTAATAGATAATTAATAGATTTTTTGCAGAATTGTTTTTAGTAGGTCAAACTATCATGGTATATGAAGTTAATTAAATAAATTTTGAGCGGTATGGATGTCAAGTTAATAATTTTAGTCTTAACAGGAATTTTTACAGTAGCCTGCTTGTATTTTGGTACTAAGGGTGGTTATTACGATACAGACAAATATGATGGCAATGGATCTGCTCACTAATTCGTTAAATGCAGCCTAATTTTAAATTTGGTTCAATTAGTTTAAGCAAAAACTAATGCTCTGCCTAAACTCAACTTATATTCTTAAATTTGGTTAAAAATCTGACCTCTCTCCAATTAAAAATAAATCTCTTTGCTGACATAACCTAAGATTTTAATTAGAGACGTTAATCAAAATGACGTTAAAAATTGAGCAAAATCTGGGTTATTGGGGGTAAAGATTATGAAAATAAGTCAGGGAAAAGCTAAATCTAGTTCCCTGCCTTTATCCTGCTTTACTTACGCAGCAGGTCATGAGGATGAGGGTGTTTGTTTAATGATGCATTTGGGCAAACATCGTATTCTGCTAGATTGTGGTCTAACAGACTTATCCCCATTATTAGATCAAAATCAACCTCCAGCAGATCTAATTTTTTGTTCCCATGCCCACGAGGATCACTGTCGTGGTTTGTTAGAGCTACATCGAGCTTTCCCTCAAATACCGATCTACACTAGTGAGGTGACAGCTAAACTCCTACCCTGTAATTGGGTTGGTCAACTCCAGGGAGAAGATTTATCCTGGTGCCAGGTGTTACCCTGGCGTTCAACTTTAAAGATTACGGACGATCTGCAAATTGAGGTAGTGCCTGCGGGACACTTGCCTGGTGCAGCAGCGATTATTATCACCTACACTACCGCCAAACGTAGCTATCGGGTGATGTATAGTGGAGATTTTTCGGTTTCTAACTTTCAGTTGGTGGAAGGAATGTCCATCGAGCATTTGCGTGGTTTAGCCCCAGATGTGCTGATTTTAGAAGGAAGCTACGGTACGATGCGTCATCCTCATCGTCGTCTTCAAGAAAAACAGCTAATGGAGCGAATTAATCGTGCTTTAGAGGCAGGAAAAGATGTATTGCTACCTGTCCCACCAATTGGTTTAGGACAAGAAATCCTCAAACTATTGCGTTCTCATCATCAATTTACAGGACGAGATTTAGATATTTGGGTGGATGATTCAGTTGCTTTGACCTGTGATATCTATCTAGAATTACTGTCTCAGTTTCCTGTATCCGTGCAAAATTTTGCCAAACATCAAGCCTTATTTTGGGATGAAAGAATTTGTCCACGTATGCGCCGTCTTAATCATCCTAGTCGCTTTGCTACTAGTCAAAATCGCCGAGTTTTCCTAGTAGATTATCACAGTAACTTATGGAGTTACATGTCCGATAAGGTAGCTGACTGGCTAGTTTTGTTGCCAGAACATCCTTTAAACTATATTCATCCACAATCCCCTCAATTAGAATTACTGCACAATTTATCTTCAATTGAGATTGAAACTTACTTGCTAGCAGAGCATAGTGATGGACGAAATACTACACAATTAATTCACAACCTACGACCACAGCACGTTATTTTAGTTCATGGTTCTTTAAACTATCTGCTAGAACTTGCTAGTTTAGAAGAGCTGCGTAATCGATATCAAATACATTCTCCTGCCTCTGGGACATTGCTAGAGTTACCTATCGGCGATCGCTTTGTGCAACCCCAGACTCCCGAACCAATTTACTATGAGGGAGAACTTAACGAAACTAACTCGGCGATCGCCATTGTCTTGCCCGAACATATTAGCAATGACTCTAGATGGAAGCAGGTGGCAGACACAGGTATCATTCAGGCTCGCTGGCAGGGTAATGAGCTAGTGATTAAAGGAGTATCTCAAAGAGAACTATTAAACTCCAATAGTCAGGGGAGAATCTCAGCAGATTTAGACTGCTGCGATCGCTGTTTTCACTATCATAACCAACATTGTTGGAATCAATTTTCTCCCCTCTATGGCTTTAAAGTCATTCCCGAAGGTTACTGCCCTGTGTTTGAAGCCAAGGAAATAGATGAAGTTGGCTGAATTAATTAAACATCCTGGACAGCAATACATTACTCCTGATTATGTTCAGATGATTTTGGGTAAATTTGTTCTGCTTCGGGACAATCATCAGAAACCAGAATTTCAGTGTTAATTTTAGAAACCGAAGCTAATTTTTTGGTGACAGCACCAATGCTTTCTAGACGAACCATTTCTTCCCAGGAGCTGATTTCATCTTCTTCTTCGGTTTCGTAACGAATTGTGACAATATCTCCCTCGAAATCAACAATACGACCGCTCTCGATCCAGCGTTGTTGATCCCGCAAGAAAACACAAACTTCACGACCATCTTGACAGAGTTGATAAATCTTGCGGTGTAGCATGAATTCTCCTGTACGAGTAACTCCTATTTTTGTCTTGCATCTGATTGTATCTATTATTATTGCTATTTTGACACGACGATACAAGAATAATTTATTATTATTATCTTTGAGATTAACAAAATTTTGCAGTAAGCAGCTCAAGATTATTTTGTTACTTGAGAGAAAGTTTACTGGTCAATGATGCGACCAAAAACCTGTTATTGCACAGGATTCGGTAATTTTTCCAAATAGCGCAGAAACTCTAATAACTGCTCATCTGTCAGGTGTAGACGACTTCTTTTGCCGTAACGACTCATCAAAAATTCTTTGCCCTGATCTTTAGTCCAGCTTAAGCGTTTGATTTCAATATCGGTTTTCTGTTTAATTTCATTAAAATCCATTGCTTCTAGCTCAGAAGAAATTAGCTCCGTAGCTGGAGCATCGACATCATGATTCTCTTCTGTCAAAATTGCGGTGGAAGTTTCAGCAGTAAAGGTATCGCCAAATAAATTAGTTTCCCTTGGGGGATCTAAACTCACCACAGGGACTTTTGCTGACAAATCTGGCTGAGATTGGGGGATCTGCGCTTCTACTGCGGTCACAGGGGTAAGATCGGGAAATGAATTTTGACTCTCAATTGCGGGTTCAGCTTGAGGTTTAGAAAAATTAACAATTTGATGATTGCTAGTTTTCTCTGATTTAATCTCTGAATTGATCGACGAAGATGTCTCAGGCTGTGGCTGAACTTTTGCTGGATCGGGTTGGGTTAAAAGAGAACTAACATTGGGCTGCCGATCTAAAAATAAGCTGGCGATCGCTCTTTCTTTGGCAGCGTCTTCCGCAGCTTCTACTGTGGCTGCACCTGCTAGAGCAGTAGCTAAAATAAGATTATCTATTTGCACTATAGCTTTGACAATGTATGTACCTCGGTCTATTTCGATTAATTCACTGACCAAACTTCCTTGAGGATATTTATGACGAAATTTAGCTAGGATCATTATTCTCAGTTTTATTTTTAATCATCATCTCAGTACCAATCTACTACTAATCTACGTTTTATGGCGCTGCGTCGAAGGAAATTGGTGAAGTTGGCTAATCTGTAATTTTGCTAGTCTTTGCGAGTCAAGTAATCTATATAATTATTTAATTGTCGCCAGGGAAACCTAAAGCATTTGCAAAAACACTGATTTGTCAATAAACATCCGTGATAATTTTGCAGCATATAAGGTAAGGAGTATACTATCTCATAACTCCTACGACATCAATCAGTTGAAGGTAAAGGTAAAGCTCAACGACCCACACTTCGTTATTTTAGCTCTGCCACCGCTCAAAACCATTGATTCTCTATTCAGGAATAGCCGTGAAACAGGTAGTTTCCGTCTCAGTTAACCCAGAAAAATATAGGGCTAGGTGTGTAAATAGAGCATACGAGTTACTATAGTTTTCTTCGCTTCTGTAGTAGTTACTAAATTAAAATTGGATAAGGATAATTTTTAGATGGAATTTTCAATCGCCACACTACTTGCTCAGTTTGTTGATGATAAGCTGGTCGCGGGTAAAAATCTAGAAAAGAAATTAGGTTGTGAAGATAACGAGAGTATTCACAAATTACAGGTTACTTTGGATGCTCTTGAGAAAATCAATGTTTTAGTCAAAGAAAGAGGAAAATATCGTCGTATTTATGAAGATAAGGTAGTTGAAGCCAAATTAAGATGCTCTAGTAAAGGATTTTGCTTTGCGATTCAAGAGGAAGAGAGTGCCGATGATATTTATGTGCGAGAAAGTCATTTAAGCAATGCTTGGAATGGCGATCGCGTTTTTGTCAAAATTATTAAAGAAGGAAGTCGTCGTCGTTCCCCTGAAGGAGAAGTTAAGTTAATCCTCGAACGCTCTAATCCCTCTTTATTAGCTACCGTAATTGAAAACGAGTCCAAATATAAAGCCATTCCTCTAGACGATCGCCTCTTATTTGAATTAGACCTAAAGGAAAAAGAAGCAGATCTTAAGGCAGCTGTAGAACATCTGGTTCACGTATCAGTCTTGCGCTATCCTTTGGGGCAACTTCCTCCTTTGGGAACTGTAACTAAAGTTTTAGGCAGTGATGCAGAAGAAGCAGCGGATATCGATATTGTTTCCTGTAAACACGATTTGCCCTTAGATTTTCCCGAAAAAGCAATTAAGGCAACCGCAACTTTACCTGGTGCGCGAATTCCCGCAGCAGAGATTAAGAATCGTCACGATCTGCGCGATAAGCTAACTTTTACCATTGAATCAGAGTTTAATCTGGAAAACAGTTCCTGGATTGAAAATGCTTTTACTTTAGAGCAAACAAGTTTAGGGGAATGGCAGTTAGGGGTACATATTGCTGATGTTGCTCACTACATTGAACAAGACACTATCTTAGATCGGATTGCCAGAAAACGTGGTGTAGCTGTCAACCTACGCAAACAAGTACTACCTTTGTTTCCCGAAAAAGTTAGTAAACTCTGTTCTTTAATTCCAGGAAGAAGTCGCCTAACAATCTCCGTGATGTTAACTATCGACTCTCAGGGTAATACTAGTGAGTATCAAATTATTCCTTCGGTGATCTCGGTAGACCACCAGCTTACTTATCAAGAGACTCAAGAATTAATTAGCGACGATAAAAAACCTGGGAAAAAATTAGCGAGTCTACTACCAGCGCTGAAAGACTTATTCTTTACGATTAGTCCTCTAGTCAAGGCACAACGCTTACAAAGAGGCGGTTTAGAGGTAACTACTCCAGAAAATCATAGCCTGTTCAAAGATGAGGGTCGAGTCGGTGCTATTTTAGGCGTTGCTTTTCTACCTGTTCACTCCATGCTGACTGAGTTGACTATCTTGGCAGGAAAAGCTGTGGCAGAGCATTTACAGGCATTAGAACTACCAGGCATCTATTGCACCCAAGTTGAGCCTGATGTAGAAGAATTAGAAGATTTAATTAAGCTGGGGAGTAATTTAGGTTTAGCTATTGACCTAAATGTCGAAGAGCGAGTTTCTTCTCAAGACTACCAACGTTTAATCGAACAGTTTGATACTTCTTCTGCTGTAATGGTGTTGAATTATCTATTACAGAGTACTTTTAAACCTGTTAAGTATCTGACTAAACCAGGAAAACACTTTGGTTTAGCTTACGAAGAAGGTTATACTCACTGCATTTCCCCTGGTCAAAGATACATTGACTTAATTATTCAGCGTATTCTTAAAGCCGTATTTGAGCATGGACGCGATCGCCGTCACAGTCGGACAAAAGAAGGGATAGATTTGACCAGCAGCAGCTGTCATGGACAGATTAACTGGAAGGTATTGCCACCTAATGTTCAGGAACAAATTGAAACCGACATTCAAACCATGTTGCCTTTCCTCAACGATCGCGAGAAACAGGCAGAAGACGCAGAACGAGATCTGGCAGGTTTGAAAAAAGCCGAACAAATGAAAGAGCGCACTGGGAAAATCTTTGAAGGATTAATTACTGGGGTACAATCCTACGGCTTCTTTGTCGAGATTGAAGACTTACTCGTCGAAGGTTTAGTTCATGTTAGCTCCCTTAAGGATGACTGGTATGAATATCGTTCCCGTAATAGCTGTTTAGTCGGCAGAAAAAATCGTACTGCCTATCGTTTAGGCGATCGCGTTGAAGTAGAAGTTAAAAGCGTTGACTACTATCGTCAACAAATCGATCTCGTTACCGTTGGTGGTGGCAGTGAAGCGCAAAATGCTGACTGGGAAGAGGAGTAATTAAGTAATGAGTAATGAGTAACGAGTAGGGAAGAGGAGTAATTAAGTAATGAGTAATGAGTAACGAGTAATGAGTAACGAGTAATAAGTAGACAAAGTTAGAAGCTAATCAAAAAGCAAGACTATTAAAGGATCAGACATGAAGGATCAGATAATTGAACAGGTAATCGATCTGGCAAAGAAAAAAGGAATTGAGGCGGAGGTTTTTTATGTTGCTAGTCAGGATACGCCAATTGAGTTTGGCAATAATCGTTTAAAGTCTCTGGAAACAAAAGCTGCGGAAGGGATTGCTTTGCGGGTAATTGCCGATCGCAAGTTGGGATTTGCCAGCTCTAGCGATCTAACTCGTTTAGAGGATTTAGTTGATGCAGCGATCGCCACTGCGGAAATTGGCGATCCAGTCGAGTTTGACTTTGCTCAAGACGTTAATTCAGTGGAGAGAATAAGCGATTATCAACCCCCTAATACAGCTACCTTAGTCGGAGTTGGAGAAGATTTGATTAGCAAGGTGCATCAATATAATCCTGATATCTTGGTAGATGTCAGCTTCCATAGCCGTACTAGTCAAGCGAAATTAGCCACCACTACCAATGTTTATACCGAACAGCATAGTCAAAGTCTGAGTGCAGTTATATCGGGCAATTTAGTTCGCGGGGAAGACTTTTTACAGGCATATGCTTATGAAGTAACTCGCGATCGCCAACCTGATTATCAAGCGATCTTACAAAAGCTAATTACGAAGTATCAGCAGGCGGAAGGATCAGCGAGTATTACTAGTGGTACTTATCCTGTGCTGTTTACTCCCAGTGCCGTCAGCAGCACGATGGGCAGCATGTTTGGCACAATTTTCTCTGGTCAAGCTATTGTCCAAAAAGCCTCTCCGTTAACGGATAAGCTGGGAGAAAAGATCGTTGATGAGCGCGTTTCTGTGTTTGAAGATCCCAGTATTGGGGTTTCTGCCTGTGAGTTTGATGATGAAGGAGTACCTACTAGCAAGAAACATTTAATTGAGCAGGGCGTAGTTAAGCAGTTTTATTGGGATAGACGCTGGGCTGCTCGTCAGGGCATTAACTCTAGTGGAAATGGTTTTCGGGGCGGAATTTCCCGTCCTAGCCCCAGTCTAGCTAATGTTTGTCTTGCTCCTGGTAAAACAGCGGTTGAAGATCTAATCGCAGGGATCTCAGAAGGCATTATTGTCGATCAGGTTTTGGGTGCGGGACAGTCTAATGTTTTGGCGGGAGAATTTTCCGTCAATATAGATTTAGGTTACAAAGTCGAGCAGGGTAAAATCGTCGGCAGAGTAAAAGATACAATGGTAGCAGGGAATATTTTTGAGGCTTTTTCTAACCTCGTCGATTTAAGCGATCGCCCTGAATGGGTCGGCAGTAGTGCATATGTTCCTTATATCTTGTTTGCTGGCTTAGGAGTCGCAGCGAGGCAATGAATAGTGGGTAATGGGTAATGGGTAATGGGTAATGGGTAATGGGTAATCATGCCCACCAAAAGTAAATTAGTCAAGGGGAAGTTATAAATAACTAATCATGAAAAGCAGTAGTATTGTAAGGTTTCTGTTGCCGATTGTTTTATGTTTAGCTACTTTACTTACAGGCTGTGTTGATTACCAGGTGGGGGTCAATTTTGCGACTCCCTATAGTGGAGAGATTACCCAGCAGATTAAAGTTAGCGATCAGCTGAGTAACTTAGCGCCAAACGAGACAAAAAAGTGGTTGCATAGTTTAGAAAAGCGATCGCGTAAATTAGGTGGCAAAGTAGAAAAGCTAAATACTCAGGAATTGATGTTAACTATTCCTTTTGGAAATGGTGCAGAATTAGCCGAAAAGTTTAATCAGCTTTTTCAAACTAATGTTGTGCCTAATGCCACTATCCCCAAGGAGAAAGCAGATCTAATTAAGCTTAATTCTCAGGTATGGATACATCAAAGCAATCTAGTTTTTGTAGAAAGAAATAATTTAGATCTGGCGATCGATTTAAGAGCTTTAAAAGTTCTGACTCAACAGGATAAAATCATTATTAATCCAGATTCTGTGGCTAACTTAAAGTTTCAGCTAACTACTCCTTGGATTGCCCACAGCATTTCTAATGCAGATCAGCTTCAGCCAACTAACAATCTCCTCCAAAAAGGTTTGGTTTGGCAACTGAAGCCAGGGGAAATAAATCATATTGAAGCGGTATTTTGGCTACCTAGTCCAATTGGTATCGGTGCAGCAGTTATCGTCCTTTTAGGGATCTTGGGTTACTTACTCAAATACCGTCGTTTTCCTGGAGTAGCGTAATTTAACCGTAGGGGCGAATGGTATTCGCCCTTAAATTTCAAGTTCAAACTAAGACTTTAAAACTTTTTCCAAAGCATTTAGTAACAACAAAACATTTTCAGGACGACTGTTGTAGCCCATCAAGCCAATACGCCAGACTTTACCGCCTAATTCCCCTAAACCACCAGCAATTTCAATATTGTATTCTGTCAGCAGTTTTTTGGCGATCGCTTTACCGTCCACGCCATCAGGAATTTTAACTGTAGTTAAAGTCGGGAGGCGGAATTCTTGTTCTACGTGACAACTTAAACCAATTTCAGCTAAACCAGACCAGAGCATTTCAGCATTACGTTGATGACGTTGCCAGCGTTCTGCTAATCCTTCTTCGGCGACGATGCGTAGGGACTCCCGTAAGCCATAGTTAGTATTAATTGGCGCAGTGTGGTGATAAACCCTTTGTTCGCCCCAATATTTTGCCAACAGAGTCATATCCAAATACCAGTTAGGCACGGGTTTGGCGCGGTTGTTTAACTTGGCTACAGCACGCTGACTCATGGTAAAGGGAGATGCTCCAGGAGGACAGCCTAACCCTTTTTGGCTACAGCTATAGGCGAGGTCGATACCCCAGTCATCGATGTATAAAGGAACACCACCCAAGCTAGTAACGGTGTCTACCAGCAGCAGACAGTTATGCTGACGACATAAATCCGCCACTCCTTCTAAGGGTTGGCGTGCGCCTGTAGAAGTCTCGGCATGAACTAAAGCCAGAATAGCTGGCTGGTGGGTTTCTAGGTTGCTTTTAATCTCCTCAAGCGAAAATACCTGTCCCCAAGGTTTAGTCATCGTGCGCACATCTGCGCCATATCGCCCCGCCATATCGACCAAACGATTACCAAAATAGCCTTTAACCCCAACTAAAACCACATCTCCAGGTTCAACGGAATTAGCCAAAGTTGCTTCCATGGCTGCTGTTCCTGTTCCCGCTACGGCGATGGTTAATTCATTTTCTGTTTGCCAAGCATAGCGCAGCAAATCTCTAATCTCATCCATCAACATAAGATAGGTTGGATCTAAATGTCCAACAGGACTAACGCTGGTGGCTGCTAAGACTCTTGGATTGACGTTGGCGGGGCCTGGCCCTAACAAGAGGCGGGGAGGCATATCAAGCTGTTTGGTTTTAAGGCGATAGCGATCGCTGATTCCTGTGGTTGCAACCATATCTTTAATCTCTCAACTGGTTTAGTTATTGCCTAGTGTATCAATGGGGTTATGATTCAATCTCGCTTGGTTGCAGTTTCTTAACTGATTTGGCTGATTTAACTGCCTCATTACCAGTAAGATTCTGGGCTACCTGGGCAACATCTACCCCTGTGGTTTGTCTTAGCTGTTCCACAAAAGAAGCTATTTGAGTGGCCTTACCACCGTCTTTACCGTCAATTACCGTCAGGCTTTCAACCTTTACGTTGGGTACTCCCGCAGCCATCATTTTCATTAAAGTTTCTAGCTTTTGGAACAAGAAGATATCTTTAGCATCTGCCCCTGCTGCTTTCCAAGACTCTGCTAAACGTTGTGTACCTTCAGCTTGAGCTTTCCCATCTTCGATAATACTAGCAGCATCTCCTTTCGCTTTGGCGATCGCTTGTTTACATTGTGCTTCGGCTGGGGCGACTATATCTGCCTGTAGCTGTTGTTTTACCTGTTTGATCCGTTCATTTTGAACTGCTAACTCGGCTTCGGCTTTGGCTATCTTAGCTATTACCTCCGCTTCCGCTTCGGCAACTAAGGCCGATCGTTTAGTTACGGCATCACGGATTCTTTTTTCCGCTTCCGCTTTGGCAATTTCTAAATCTCGCCCAATTTGTCTGAGGGAAGTAGATTTTTTGTTCGCCGAATCTTTAATGTTAGATTCCGCTTTGGCTGTAGCTTCCGCAATACGAGCATCCCTTAAGAGTTCTGCCTGCTGTTGTCGCCCAATCGAATTGAGATAATGTACCTCGTCGGAGATATTTTGAATTTGCAGGTTATCTAAGACCAAACCTAATTTTTCTAGATCTTCTTCTGCTTCATCCAATAAGCTTTTCGCAAAAGCAATCTTGTCTTCATTCACTTGTTCGGGTGTTAAACTCGCTAATACTCCGCGCAGATTTCCTTCTAAGGTTTGTTTAGCCAGCATTTCAATCTGATTACGGCTTTTACCCAGCAACCTTTCAATTGCATTATGAATTGTCGGTTCTTCACCAGCAATCTTAATATTAGCTACACCTTCAACGGTCAAAGGAATACCACCCTTGCTATAGGCGCTGGCAACTTGTAACTCAATGATCATGTTAGTTAAGTCCATACGGAAGGCTTGTTCTAAAAGAGGAGTCCGAATGCTGCTACCTCCTTTAACTAATCGATAGCCTTTCTCGATCCCGTCTTGTCCTTTAGTTTTTGTCCCCGCAAAGATCAGAATTTCACTGGGTTGGCAGATGTAATAAAGTTTGCTGATTACATACCATCCCGCTGATGTACCTAAACCAAAAATTGCTAATAAAGTTGCAATGATACTCATATGATTACTAATTACTAATTACTGATCGATTGGTGGGCATTATTTTAGGCGATCGATCTTTATTCTAATTATTGGCGATGCCCACCCTACATTGTTCTGATTACTGATTACTGTTCACTGCTCATTGTTCTGTGTTCTGTCGGCTGTTAAGAGTGCCAATTACATCAATACCCAAGGTGTCGTTAACGCTGTTGAGGAATTGAGCGATGATTTCGGGATAGACGTTAACTAAACTGGCAAGAGATTTACCGTCACCGTTATCGATTACATTTACTTTTTCTAGTTTCAATCTTTCGGGGATGGCGACAGCTTCAGCTAAGACAGTTTCTAGCTGTTGAATAAGAAATAATTCTTTGGCATCTTTGCCTGTTGATTGCCATACTTTTCCCAGCATCTCGTTAACTAAGGCTGCTGCTTCGGCATTTTCTTTTAAGGCTGCTGCTTGACCCTTTGCCCGTAAACCTTTTGCCACCCTATCGGCTTCAGCGGGCAATACCCGATCTGCTTCTAGCCTCAACCTTTCTAGCTGCGCCCTAACTGTCTGTAATTGCTGCTGTGCTTTAGCTGCCGCTTCTAGAGCTGCTGCGGTGGTGCGCTCTTCTTCCGATCGCGCTTTTTGTTCTAATTCAGCCGTCACTTTGCGCAGTTCATTCTCTTTATCTTGAACCACAATTCGATCTTGGGTAATGGCTACCGCAGTTTCTTCTTGGCACTGTGCTTCAATTTGTTCGGCTTCTGTCAGGGCATTAGATTCGGCAATTTCAGCATTTTTAATCACCAGGGCAATTTGTCTGCGTCCCAAGGAATTAAGATAATCAACGTTATCGGAGATGGTTTGAATTTTGAGAATATCTAGCTGTAAACCCAACTTAACTAAATCTCGCCTGACATCAGAAGCAATCCGTTCAGAAAACTGGAGACGGTTTTCGTTTAGCTGTTCGGGAGTCAGAGTCGCCACTACACCTCGAAGATTACCTTCTAGGGTTTCTCTAGCCACTCGGCTTATTTCTTGGCGATCTTGGTCTAGAAAGCGCTCGATCGCATTGCCCACTACCTGCGGATCGCTGGATATTTTGACATTGGCGATCGCTTGAATATCTAAAGGTGTACCCCCCTTGGCATAAGCGTTGGTCACTTTAACCGTTACTGGCATGGTGGTGACATCGATACGTTTTACTGTCTCTAAAATAGGAATTCTAATACCTCGTCCACCTGTAAGCACCCGATAGCCTACTTCTTGTCCACTGGCAGTTTTGCGTTTACGTCCCGACAGGATCACCACCTCATTTGGTTTGCAGACACATAAGAATGAGTTGAGAAACCAGATTAAAAGTACTGTACCGAAGATGCCTAAAGACACTACCATCGGTATAAATAAGCTATCTAAGTTATTGTTACTATTTAACTGCGGTGTTTCCAGCTGTGCAACTACCGTTTTTTGCAGTTTTATCTTTGAATAATTGTTATGAGTTGTCATAATTAAATTCTTGCCATATTTTAGCGCGTGACCCAAACTCTATTGCCCTGCATCTGAATAATTAAAACGCGATCGCCCTGTAAAAATTCTTGCTGGTCATCGGTAAGTGCCACTAAATCTACTATTGAACCTTTAACCTCAACTCGCACTTTCCCCTTGCTCTGGGCATCAAAAGGCAGTTCGACAATGGCCCATAAGCCGATTAAATCTTCTGGCTTCATTAAGCTATCAACAATCTCTCGTTGTCGCCAAAAATAAATAAACCAGACAATTAATGCCCCGATGAAAATACCCACGGTGATCGAAATCACGGTGATAGTTAACAGAAAATAGTTCATGGGCTTGTCATACTGTTAATGTCTAACTGCGATCTGCCCCAGATTTTTGCATCGATAGTAATTAAATTTAATTGAAAAGTATTCATCGTTTGCTTTCTCCGTATTCTAGTCTTATTAGCAAAACTAAACTCAGTAACTAGCCATTAATGAAAAAAATTGCTTTGTTTGGCACTAGTGCCGATCCCCCAACCATAGGACATCAGACTATTTTACACTGGCTATCACAGCATTACGATCGCGTAGTAGTTTGGGCATCAGATAATCCGTTTAAACAGCAGCAAACTGCCTTGCAATACCGTAATGAGATGTTGCAGCTAGTAGTTGACGATCTTGGTCTGAATAATATTAGTCTCCATCCAGAATTAAGCGATCGCTATACTTTAATTACCGTCAACAAAGCGAGGCAAAAATGGGGACAGAAGATTGAGTTGAGCTTGGTAATTGGTTCGGATATTCTCCCGCAAATCCATAGTTGGTATTGTATTAAAGAATTACTAGAGCAAGTAAAACTGTTAATTGTACCCCGTGCGGGATATGGCATTGAAACAACAGATTTAGCCAGCTTGAATCGTCTGGGTGGAGAATATGCGATCGCCAGTTTAAAAGTAGCCGAAGCATCTTCTAGTAATTATCGTGTGCAAAAAGACCAAAGTTTAGTTACCCCTGCGGTTAAAGATTATATTGAGCAGCGGAATTTATATCAAATCTAAAAATAGCTAAATTTACTCAAGATTTACGCCACTGTTCCTGGTGGATTATTGTATGCTTCTGCCAGCTATCTAAAGTGTCGGGATAATCTACACGATAATGTCCACCACGGCTTTCGGTGCGGAATGCTGCGCTTTGAAGAATTAGATAGCCGATATCAAGTAAATTGAGTGTTTCTGCATATAGTTTTAACTGAGATTCTGCTGTGGCATCAGGTAGTTTAAACTGCTGTGTGGGCGATGCAGTCACATATTGATTCAAGCTTAAATTGTGCATTTGCGATCGCCAATCCCTTACCTGAGCGATCGCCGATGCCAGAGTAGTCGCCGTACGGCAGATTCCCGCACTTTGCCACATTAATTCGGGTAATTTATTTCTAATGGAAGTGACTAAATTTAGTTCTGTTTCCCAGTCAGCAGATATTGCTTGAATTGCTGGGGCATCAATGGTTGGGAGGGAAGGAGGCTGTAATTTTGCCAGTTGAGCAGCATAAACGACACATTCCAACAAAGAATTACTCGCCAGACGATTTGCTCCGTGTACTCCAGTACTAGCGGTTTCGCCCACTGCATATAGTCCAGGAATCGAAGTTTGGTTCATGGTATCAACGGCAATTCCGCCCATCCAATAATGAGCAGCAGGCGTTACGGGTATTGGCTTGGTGAAGATATCTACATTCCAATGTTGACAGACGCGAATAATATTAGGAAACCGATAGCGGATGCGCTCTGGAGGAATTGCTTGGAGATCGAGAAAAACATGACTTGCTCCTGTCTTTTGTAAATGGCTAAAGATAGCTCGGCTGACTATATCTCTAGGGGCTAATTCTCCGTCAGGATGATAGTCAAAAGCAAAACGCTTGCCACTATGGTCAATCAAGTGCGCCCCTTCGCCTCTAACCGCTTCACTAATTAAAAATCTGGGTGCGCCAGGTACAGTTAAAGCGGTGGGATGAAACTGGACAAATTCTAGATCTCTGATTATTGCTCCACTGCGCCAGGCGATCGCTACTCCATCCCCCGTACTTACTTCGGGATTGGTAGTCTGGGAAAATACCTGTCCGCCTCCTCCCGTGGCAAGAATAACAGCCCCAGCTTGAATCCAACTCACATGATAGTCTTTTAAAATACTGATACCCTGACACTCCTGGCGGGAATTCAGCCAAAGTTTGAGGGCAAATGCTTGGGATAATACCTGAATATTCTTTCTTTGTAATACCTGCTGGGCTAAAGTCGCGACGATCGCCCTCCCCGTAGTATCCGCAGCATGGAGTACCCTGGGGCGAGAATGGGCTGCTTCTAGGGTCATAGCAAGCTGGCTTTGATGCCGATCGAATGCCACTCCCATCTCTACTAAAGATTTAATTGAACTTTCCGCATGATCTACTAAAAATTGAACTGCATGGCGATCGCATAATCCCGCTCCCGCCTTAAGAGTGTCGTTTAAATGTAACTCAGGAGAATCTTCCCCACTGATAGCAGCAGCAATCCCACCTTGGGCCCAATCACTAGCTCCTGTATTTAACTGATCTTTGGTGACTAAAGCTACTGACAAATTATCGGGCAGACATAAAGCACCATAAAGCCCCGCAGCCCCTGAACCCACAACTATGACATCAAACTTAGGGTAAATCAATTTTAGTTATTTTAAATCTTAATTGGAGATCATCATGCCATATAGGGCTAAAAAAACCACGCTCAATCAATAAACGTGGTCATAAAAGTTACCTTGTAAAAGCTATAAGCTATAAGCTATTAAGTTAGTCTAATATAGTCCAGGATTATAGCGATCGCCACCAGCATTCATGGAAGCTTCTACATCAGTCACAAAAAACTCATCTATGTTAGCCTGTAAGCGTTCAGCTTGAGTTGGACTCAAGCCAGGAATATCTAAGACATCTTCTACATCTTTGTAGGGAGCATTTTGAATGATTTTACTGGCTAGATCGGGATAAAATCCACGCAGTCTGCGAAATTCACGGACATCACTGTTATTCAGGTCTAATTTACCCTTAATGAATTCTTTCCGCTTAGCATCGGATGTATTGACACGAGCTAAAAGTGCTGAAGGCTGAATAGTATATATTCCTGCTGCACTTGCATTGGCTGTGGGAGTAAATCCCCAAGCACCGACAATTAATAATAAGGCAGCTACAATGCCTACAAGTCTCTTCATTGATTTTAATTTCTCCTGATTGAAAAATATGTTACGACTAGAGAAATAATATCTCTCTATAGTTAATAATTTTTGTTTGCTATTTATTTTCTTTTAAGGTTCTAACGTCTAAATGACGCTGGAAACCTGCTAGCAGATCGCATTGATATATATCATAATTCTTTCAATCCATTTTTTAAATACCAATTTGGCGCAATTACAGTTCTAGCTCGACAACAGCACGATCGCATCGAAGATGTAGATCTATAAATAAAGCGATCGAAATCATTTCTCTTCAATATGATCTAGGTAATGATTTTAAAATACAGTTTTCCCAGAATGATTTTTTCTATTACTGAGACATTTTAAACATTATTTCATATGTTGCTATCTAAATTATTAACGTTATTCTCATCTGAACCCACCTATAATCCTCAATTAGATCGAGCTAGAGCAAGACATCATAACTTACCTAAAACTGAGAACGATAAATTTTATTTCTTAGCTCATCAAAACTACCGCCAGGCTTGTAATACGGCTCAAGACAGATATGCTGATTTAGCCAAAACTCTACGGGCTGTGGTCAAAGAGCATTATGCTTCAGCAGAACAAAATAAAATTAATGCCATTATCATTTCGGCGATCGATATTTTGACCAGCAAAGCTAGCATCTTTCCTGATATGGATTATGAAGATGTTTGGTACACCGATCATTACGACTTGATTGAATTGGCCAGAAATATGGGCGTAGGAGACGAGACTTTGCCTCATTGGTCACAAGAGCCTAACCTCTACAATCGCTATTTAGAACTGCGTAGTGCCGATTTAGTGCAGATTTTAATCGAAGTTTCGGAAGAAGCTTTGATTGATGGTTATCAATCTGGGGCTGATGTCCATAAATGGTTTAGCTACATAGCCAGAGAAGCCCTTAAGTCGCGTAAAAGAATATCTCGCTATCGCCGTAAACAAAGCGAATCTCTATATATTTCCTGTCGAGGTTCAAGTATTGGTGATTGGGATAAAAATTAAACCCGCGAAGCGGTTAGCTATCTCTAACTAGGGTAACGTGAGTTCCGAGTTTCCAGACTTGTAAAATAAAACTAAGGTTATGATGTTAAAAAACTTTACATACTTCTGGACTCAAAAGTAATGAAAATAAAATACGCAATCAATTTACACAAATTCTTAACATCTGGCGTTGTTTTAGGCTTGATGGCTGTTTATCACAATTTTACGCTCACACCTTGGATTTATCTCGCTCTACATGGAACTTATGGCATCATGTGGCTGATTAAAGATAGTCTTTATCCCGATCGCCAATGGGAAAAAGAAGTTAATTTCGGCACAGGGTTGGGTATTTTTGTTTTTCTCCTCTCATATTGGGTTGCGCCCTTTATTTTAATTAGTAGTGGAGTCCAACCGAGTGCGCCTTTGATCGCAATAGCGATCGCCACTAACTTATTTGGTGTGTTTCTCCATTATGGTAGCGATGCCCAAAAATACTTTACTCTTAAGTATCAAAAAGGCTTAATCACCGAAGGTTTCTTTAGTCGTAGTCGGAACCCAAACTACTTAGGCGAAATTTTAATCTATCTTGGTTTTGCGCTATTGACGCAACATTGGCTGCCGTTAGCTATTTTGGGCGTGTTCTGTGCTTTGGTCTTTGTTCCCAACATGCAGAAAAAAGATCAATCTCTAGCGCGTTATCCAGAGTTTGCAGCCTATAAAGCACGTTCAGGTTTACTCTTCCCTAAGTTATGGGTGAGCAAGTCAGCGGCACAAGCTACACAAGCAGCAGAAATTAATTAGTTTTGTCGTCTGAGCTAGGCGATCGCTGTATAATTTTATTTTTTTTGTGACTGTAAAAATTAGGATAATAGTTAGGATAAATAAACGACTGTTGCTAGTAAACATGGGAGCAAACAGAGTAAATGTAATTACTGGCAACATTCAGCGTTAGGTAAAATGACACAAGCAATTGAGAAAAAGACCTATACAACTCAAGAATATTTTGAATTTGAGCTAGGTTCAGCAGAACGTCATGAGTACGACAATGGAGAACTTAGATTAATGACGGGAGGCACGCCAAACCACAATAGGATTTGCCGTAACTTGCTAATTGCTCTGGAACTAGCTTTTAAAGAGCAACCATATGAAACCTTTGTTACAGACCAACGTCTTTGGATTCCAGAACGCAATCTCTATACTTATCCTGATATTATGGTTCTGGAAAAACCGATTCAGCTACAGGAAAGCCGAACTGATACGGTAATGAATCCTTGTTTGATCGCCGAAGTCCTTTCCAAATCGACAAAAGACTACGATCGCAGTGAGAAGTTTCTGGCATATCGTACCATCGAAACTTTTCAGGAATATCTTCTAGTCAATCAGTATCAGATTCAGGTAGAACATTGCCTTAAAACTGCTGCTAATCAATGGTTGCTTTCGGAATACACCGATCCTCAAGTTATTCTCAATTTAAACTCAGTGGGTTTAAAACTAAAAATTGCTGATATATATAAAAATGTTGAATTTAGCGAAGCCTAATTTATAGTAATACTAGACAATGTTAGGACATTAGTTGAAAAATCTACCTCATTGGCATCAGGAAGAAAAAGCCAAGTTTCAAGTTAATCAGGCTTTTTATAATCCTCGTAATAAATTTGTGCGGGATCTTGGAGTACTTGCTGCTGCTGTCTATAAACAAGACCACGGCAGCCTCAAAGTGTTAGATACTCTAGCTGGTTGTGGGGTTCGTAGCTTACGTTACTATCTAGAAAGCAATGCTGATTATTTGTGGGTCAATGACGGGAATTACCAGCTTAACTCTACAATACAGCAAAACTTAAGTTTAGCGATCGCCCCTGAACATTTTCAGATTACTCACCAAGATGCCCATCGAGTTTTCTTTCGCTGTTATCAAGAGCGTGACTACTACGATCTAGTAGATGTAGATTGCTTTGGTAGTGCTGTACCCTATCTCAATACGATGCTTTGGGCAACTAAAATTGGTGGCTTGATGTATCTTACCTGCACCGATGGCAGGACTCTTACAGGGCATCCTCCCGAAAAAACCGTTCAAGCTTATAATGCGATCGCTCGTTCCCATCCCGCTATTCAAGAACAGGCTTTAAGATTACTCATTGGGGCAACTCAACAACAGGCTGCAACTAAAGGATTGGGTATTGAACCAATATTTTCCCTTTTTACAGGGCAAACCTATCGCGTGATGTTGCGTCTAGTATCTAAACCTCAGCTAACTGCAAATAACTATGGCTTTCTTGCCTATTGTCATCATTGCGGTAACTATCAAACCTTTTCCTGGCGTAAATTAAATAAAGTTGGCTGTACCTGTCAAGAACCTGCCATTACTATCAGTGGGGCGATGTGGTTGGGTAAACTGCACGATGAGCAACAGCTAAAACGTTTTCAAACCTTAGCTCAAGAGTGGAATTGGCAAAAAATAGTCAAGTTGCTAAATCTCATGCAAGGCGAAATCAATTTCCCTCCCTACTTTTATACCCTGGGGCAAATTGGCAATCGAGGTAAACTAGATTTACCCAAGCGATCGCATTTAATTCAAGCCTTACAAGACCAAGGCTATCAAGCAGCAGCCACTCATATTTCACCCGCAGGAATTAAAACCAATGCCAAGATGGAGGATATTATTGCGGTAGCAAGTGCGATCGCAACCAACATTTAGAGCTAATCTGTCAAAGTTTAAATAAACAACTTTTATGGTCAACTGATTGCTTTTTCAAGCTAAGACGGGACACTCTCTCTTTGGAGTTGGGAATTATAATTACTTCTAATTTAATTTTGTTTTTTGAGCGGATAAAAAAGATGTCTATTGCTATCAATCTTAAAACTTTTACAGATAAAATAAGCGATCGCGATTTTGAAAGACTATGTGCTGATAATCCCGAAACCAAGTTTGAAACCACAAAAGATGGAAAATTGATTGTTATGCCTCCCACAGGAAGTCTTACAGGACAAAAAAATGCCGATTTAATCTATCAAGTTCAAGCTTGGAATCGTCAAACTAAATTGGGAGAAGTGTTTGATTCTTCTACAGGTTTTAAACTATCTAATGGTGCTGTACGATCTCCTGATGTCAGTTGGATTGCTATTAAAAGATGGAATAGTCTAGATGCTCAACAACAACAGAAATTTGCTCCAATCGATCCTGATTTCGTGATTGAACTCATGTCACCTACTGATGATTTAGACGAACTACAACAAAAAATGACAGAATATATGAGTTGTGGCGTTAAATTAGGTTGGCTAATTAATCGTGCCGATAAGCAAGTTGAGATTTATAAAATAGGACAAAAAAGAGAAATTTTAAACAACCCTCAAAGCTTATTTGGAGAAGAATTGATGCCAGGGTTGATTGTTGATTTATCGAGAATATTATAAGCTAGCAAGTTCAATTCTCGTCATCTTAGCTATAGCTATATTTAAACGAAAAAATTTCGGTCTGACCTATTTCCTATTTCCTATTTCCTATTTCCCACTTCTTTTCCAGTTCATAATATCCCAAGTTTGCATATCCCAAGCTGTAGGCTGATAACCTGTCAAACTATTACCAAAAGCCATCACGTCTGCTCGATGGACTAACGGAATAACTGCTACATCTTTAATTAAAAGATCGTTCATGGCAATAAACAACTGCTGGCGCTTTTTAGGGTCTAATTCTTGACTTGCCGATTGCCACTGTTTGTCATATTCAGGATTACAATAGCGCGAATTATTATCTCCAGACCAGTTATTTGCCTGTTGGGGAATTTGGGAGCAGGTCATAAAATTCATATAAGCAGTAGGATCGGGACTAGTGTTACCTGTAAAATACATTTGCAAGTCAGCATAAAAATGCTCCACCGTATCGTTATTACTAGGGTCACTGGAAAAATAAACACCAGGGTCAATACTTTTTAGTTCAACTCCTACCCCAATCGACTGTAACCCTTGTTTAACAACTGCTTGGGTTTTCTGGCGCAACGGGTTAACTGAAGTTTGAAATACCATCTCCATCTCAGTGCCATTTTTATCGCGAGTTCCATTGCCGTTAGTATCTTTCCAGCCTGCTTGGTCTAATAACTGTTTAGCTTGTTCTAGATCGTATTTATAGCTAGTGTTAGTTGAAGCATATTCTGGTGGGGCGACTAAAAAATTAGCGGTGGCTTTACCCGTAACGCCATATAACTTCTGAGCAATAGTATCGCGATCGATCGCCAATTCTAAAGCTTGACGGACAGAGCGATCGCTTAAAAACGGATGGGGGAAATCAACGCTAGAACGTTCTCCCGAAGGAGCTACTTTGTTAGGATCGCTATGATTAATCACAATCCGCTCCATCAGAGCGCCATAATTAGAGACTACTTTTCCCTGTCCTGCTGCGGCTAATTCATCTAATACGGGAGCTTCTACCTGGAGGTTATAGGCAAAGTCCGCATCTCCTGTCTGTAGCACGGCTCTGGCTGCGGAGGTAGCATCCCCACCACCTTTGAGTTCAATCTTTTCAAAACCTAATTGTCCTGCTTGACGAAACTCAGGGTTTGGCTCGTAAGTCACTGTATCCCCTGGTCGAAAATCAACGACACGATAGGCTCCCGTTCCTATAGGTTTAAGATTGCCTGGTGCTGATCGAGCATTCTCCCCATTAAAAGGTGCATAAATATGCTGAGGTAGAATCATCCCTTCTCCGCCAACAAATACTAACGACCAAGCAGGGTTTACCTCTTTAAAATTGACTTTTACCGTGTAGTCATCGATCGCCTCAACACTTTTGACCACCTCATAAGTTCCCGCCGAAGTCGCTCCTACCTTGGGATTACTGAGAAACTTATAGGTAAAAACTACATCTTTGGCTGTAAAAGGTTTACCGTCAGACCACTTGACATTCTGCTTCAGCTTCCAGGTAACAGATTTACCATCCGCAGCAACTCCGTTATTTTTCGTGGGTATTGAGGCAGCTAAAAAAGGAATTAATTTACCTTGATTATCAAAGCTAGCCAATGGCTCAAGGGTAATACGAGCAGCTTCCGCATCCTTAAATCCTGTGGAGAGATGAGGATTCAAAATTGTTGGTGCTTGCCAATAAAGTAATTTTAAAGTGCTGTCTTGACTGGTGTTTGTGCTATTTGTACTATTGCTGTTACAGGCGGCAATGGCAAGAGTTAAACCTATTGAGACTAAAAATTTAGCTAAAAACTTGTTAGCAACCACTTACTATTCCTCAAACCAGTGTTGACTATGGATAATACTCGATCTTATCTAGGTTCGCAAACTAAGCATCACCTTGTAACTCGCGATCAATCCTTGCTGGCGTTCTCCAGCTCTAGTAAATCAGTTATAAATCTATAGCTATAGCACTACGCAAAAATATTGAGACTTTTCCTACTTCCTATTTCCTATTTCCTATTTCCTACTTGATTCATTAGCCTGTTTTTCACTTGACAATCTAAAGTAGTAGACTGAATTAATTGTATTAATAGTCATAACATCAGTTCTCAGTAATACAAACGTCATATAAAAACTTACGTATATTTATATACTACGGCAGGTGATAGTAAATGCAGAAACAAAGAGCCTACATTATTCTAATTTTGGCATTAGTCGCAGCAGCGATCGCCATTCTTTTAACCATTCCACCCCAGCTAGGACTTGACCTAAGAGGTGGCGCTCAGTTAACTATTCAGGTTAACCCAACCAAAGAAAACCCCAACGTCAAGCCAACGATCAAAGATGTTGAGGCAGTACAAAGAGTCTTAGAAAATCGGATCAACGAGTTTGGTGTTTCCGAAACCACGGTACAAACTATCGGCGAAGACAAAATTTTGATCCAGATACCAGGGGAAAGCCAGCCTGAAGAAGCAGAAAGACGCTTAAAAGGAACGGCTAAATTAGAGTTTAAACAGCAAAAACAAGGCACAGAAGGGGAATTTATAGCCGAGAATCAAGTCAAGCAGCAAAAGACTTCAGCATTGGCTATTTTGACCCAGGGAGAGCTAGCAAAGGCAAATCAAGAGAAGATAGCCGAAGTAAAACAATCACTGGAAGAATCAAATAAAGCGATCGCCAGCCTATTTGAATCCGTCGGTTTAACAGGGACAAATCTAACTGATGCTCGCCCGCAACCTGATGCAACGGGTAATCGTTGGGAAGTCGCTATTAACTTTAATGATGCTGGGGGTAAGAAATTTGCCGAGTTAACCAAAAACTTGGCGGGGACTGGTCGGAGTATTGGTATTTTCCTGGATGACGATCTCCTCAGCGCTCCCGTAGTTGGGCCTGAGTTTGCCGATACAGGAATTGCTGGTGGTCGTGCCGTCATTACAGGCAACTTTGACCTTGAAGGAGCAAAAGATCTTGCGATCCAAATTAAAGGCGGTTCTTTACCCTTCCCCGTATCTGTGGTGGAAAATCGTACCGTTGGGGCAACTCTGGGGCAAGATAGTATCCGTCAGAGCATTATTGCAGGTAGTGTCGGCTTGTTCTTGGTCTTAGTCTTTATGGTGGCTTACTATCGTCTGCCAGGAGCAATTGCTGATGTTGCTCTGATTGTTTATGGTTTGCTCACCATGGCTTGTTATGCCCTCATCGGGGTTACTTTGACTCTACCTGGAATTGCTGGCTTTATTCTCAGTATTGGAATGGCAGTAGATGCTAATGTGCTAATTTTTGAACGTACCAGAGAAGAAATAAAGGCAGGTAAAACCCTCTATAAGTCGATCGAATCAGGTTTCTTTCGGGCATTTTCGAGTATTTTAGACAGTAATGTCACTACAGCGATCGCCTGTCTGGCTTTGTTATGGCTAGGTTCGGGTCTGGTTAAAGGTTTTGCCATCACTCTCTTGATTGGAGTCGTGGTTAGTATGTTTACCGCCATTACCTGTAGCCGTACTCTAATGTTATTAGTAGTGTTAAGCAACAAGAAAATCCGTCAAAAACCAGAATTATTCTGCCCAAATATTAATTCAGTCCCTAGCAATCAGTCATCAGTAATTAATTCATGAAATTTAGAGTCACTCAAAAACGAAACTTATGGTGGGCAATTTCGGCAATAGCAATGGTCGCCAGCATTGCCGCTATGATTTTTTCCTTTGCTACCTTGGGTACACCACTCCGCCCTAGTCTCGACTTTGTCGGTGGTACTCGTATCCAAATTGCCCGTGATTGTTCCATCGCCAATAATTGTGACCAGCCTATAGATGCAGCGCAGGTACGAGAAGTACTAAATGAGCAAGGATTAGGCAACGGTACAATTCAGCTAATAGGGGAGGATCAACAGATTCTTTCTGTAAGGACAGAAAATCTTGATACCGAGCGTCGTGAGGAATTATTAAATTCTTTAACCGATCTCATCGGTGCATTTGATAGTAAAACCCTTCAGATCGATTCTGTGGGGCCAACTGTTGGTGAAGAACTGTTTGTTTCGGGAATATTAGCCTTATTAGTTTCTTTCTTTGGCATTATTGTCTATTTAAGTATTCGCTTCCAGTTCGATTATGCCCTGTTTGCGATTTTGGCATTGTTTCATGATGTACTAATTACGGCAGGGGTATTTTCTGTGTTGGGTTTAACGATGGGTGTCGAAGTAGATAGTTTATTCCTCGTGTCACTGCTAACTATTGTCGGTTTCTCGGTTAACGACACTGTCGTAATTTACGATCGCATCCGCGAAAACATGGCAGCTAGTCCTGAGAATACAGTTAATCAAGTAGTTGACGATGCCGTTACTCAAACCCTAGGGCGATCGATTAACACCACCCTGACTACTTTGCTACCATTGCTGGGTATATTTTTCTTTGGCGGGCAAACCCTGAAATATTTTGCTTTGGCTTTAATTGTAGGCTTTGTTCTCGGTGCATATTCCAGTATCTTTGTTGCCAGTACTCTGTTGGCTTGGTGGCGTAACCGTAAAAGCAACCAGCCTATCGCAATTGCTGACACGACCGCATCGGAATAATGACAATTTAGGAAATAGGAGGTAGGAAGTAGGAAATAGGAAATAGGAAATAGGAAATAGGAAATAGGAAATAGGGAGATAATACGATTATTGCCCCAAGTCCCCAAGTCCCCAAGTCCCCAAGTCCACAAGCGTTAACCAAACAACACTGCCACATATCTTATCTAACAAGACACAGTGACTAACAATCAATCTGATTTTAAACAACAGGTAGCTAAACTCCATCGTCTGACAGTATATGGTCGCTGGTTATTTGTTTTGGTTAGTTGGCTAACGCTCGGAATCTATGCTCTCTGGCAGCTTAAGTCAGAGATTGCCCTCTGGTTTGACTATTTCACTTGGGCAGCCGTTTATTATGGATTTCATTTTAATTTAATTCCAACTCTCTGCTTGGCTTTTTGTGTCGCTACGACTGTCTCTGTTTTAATTTGGCAAAGTCGCAATATTATCTGGGGACTACCTGCTAGCGAACAACGTCAGCTAGCAAGGCAAGTCAAGAGCATTCAGGCTAAGGGGAAAAAACACCCCCTGTGGCAATGGATCAATAAATAAGCCTGTAGTTAGATGAAAACAACCCCCAATTGGTAATACTTTTGAATAGTAAAAGATTTAATTAATAAACATAAGTAGGGAGTTGCTAATGCTATTAAAAAGCAAAGAGGATGATGGATTGGTGGAGATTAACGAAGTAAGCGATCTGATCGATCCTTTTAAAGAAGAAGTGATGGTGCAGATTCAAGAAGGGCAGAATGAACAGCCTCCTGAACCCGTCAAGAAATCTGATTTGGTTTTTCCTTCAGGAGAAGCTCTTCCACTATGCTGGCTAGATAGCAACTATAAGTTAAAAAGTAATTAAACGGATTTTTTAATTATCTTTAGCATTTCTAATTGATATACAAGCGCTGTTAACCGATTAAATTAACAGCGCTTTTTTGATGATTTTATGTTAAATTTTAGGGTTTACTTAGCGATCGCTAAACTGCTATAATTATTCATAATAAAAGCGAGTAATTTTGAATAATAAATAGAAAGGCTCTAAAGTATAAGAATGAGCAACATACAGATAGAATCCGACCTTAAAGAAATTCTCAATAAGTTGGATCAAAAACTAGACAATATTGACAAGAAGTTTGAGCAAAAGCTCGATCACATCGATCACAAGTTTGAGCAAAAGTTCGATCATCTTCAGAAAGACGTTACTGATATAAATCTGAGATTAACCAAGGTAGAGACTAAACTTGACAGCACAGTAGAAGATATCAAGGAAATTAAAGGTTCACAGAAAGCACAGATATGCGACGCGAAGCTAGTCCTTTAGGGGACGTTGATTGGAGTTTTGATTACTGCCGTTGGTGGTTTCTTGGTAGCAGTAGGGCGATCGCTTTTCTCTTTCAATCCTTAATCCAGCAACGCGAAAATATTTAAAATTCAAGGTTTACTCAGCGATCGCTGGTATGTTATAATTTTTTTTATAATGGGAGTGGTGACTTCAATGCATAGGTCCAAATGCTTCCATTATGAAAATCTTAATTTTAATTAAACCACGTTTGGCGATCGCTAGTCAATAGATTATTTTTTTCAGTACAAAAAAACTATTTTTCTTAACCTAGTAGGGCGCTCTGTTTTGTCCTTCAATCCTTAATGCTGAATAGGCGATCGCAAAGCTACGGATAATGCGCTCACCAACCAACAGTTCATTTTTATTATTCCTAAATCAGCAACGCAAAAATATTTAAAATTCTGAGTTTACTCAGCGATCGCTGTTGTGGTATTATTTTTTTATGATGGGAGTGGTGACTTCGATACATAGCTCCAAATGTTCCCATTATGAAAATCTTAATTTCAATTAAACCACGTTTGGCGATCGCCAGTCAATAAATTATTTTTTCAGTACAAAAAAACCAATTTATAGTCATTTCAATATTTTATATCAAGTAAGAATAATCACTTTAAATCAGGTTACTCCCTAATCCCCCAATTCCCTAATTCCCCAAATCAAAATATTTAACTATTCAAACGTACTTGATTTTACGTATATTTATCTAGAAAATAAACCTAATTATTTATAGATAAAAACTAACCAATACATAATAATTACAGTTATTAATTACAAGCGATCGCCTTAAGTGTGGTCGCTTTTTTTTGAGCATTACATTCTGCATTTTATAACCTTCTTCATCGCAAATTCGTCAAAGACAATCAGTAAACATGATTGCTTTGCAATAAAAAGCTAAATAAGTTCAGTATTTTCAAGAGTTTACGTTGCCTATTCATCACGGTTATTGTTGATTCACTGGCAGAAAAAGTCTGACAAACATAGAAAACATTCAAATTAACTAATACACAAACTATTTATTTAGAAACGAAGGAATTCAATTCAAATGCTTAAATTTATTAATCTTAAAAAACTTAATTCAACTACTCTTTTAGGTGTTTTAACGGCAAGCTTCTTAGCAGCAAGTCAAGCCTTTATTGCTTCTAGCGCATCAGCAGGAACACCACTTAGTGCTAAAGAAACTTTTTCAGGTAAAGTAAACTACACAGTTACAGGTGGTACATTAAGAAGCAATCCAGATTCAATAAATCCGTGTAGTTTAAATTCCACTTCTACAGCACAACTATCTGGAATCCCTAGTAATGCAACTGTTAAAAAAGCCTATCTTTATTGGGGTGGTTCAGGTTCTACTGTAGATAGAACAGTAACCTTAGATGGAACATCATTAACAGCAGATCAGACTTACACAGATACGTACTCAACATATAGTTTTTTCCAAGGTGTAAAAGACGTGACAAGCGCGGTTGCCAATAAAAGAAATGGCAGTTATCAGTTTAAAGATTTATCGGTAAATACTTCCTCAACTTATTGTGGATCTAGCGCTGTTTTATCTGCATGGTCTTTGATTGTAATTTATGAAGATCCTTCTATCCCACGTGATAAATTAAACACTATTAAATTATACGAAGGCTTTAAAGCATCAAGAAATGAGAGTGTTAACTATACTCTTGGTGGAATTCAAGTTGCCAATAACCCAGTGGCCAAATTCACAATGTTACTTTGGGAGGGCGATGCATCTCTAGGTGGAGTTAATGAAAAATTAGGGTTCAATAATAATACTTTAATCGATTTACTGAACCCAATTACTAACCAGTTCAATTCTTCGATTAATACTCTCGGTTTATCAACTACTTATGGCGTAGATTTAGATACTTTTAATGTTTCTAGTTATGTAACTCCTGGACAAACTTCAGTCACAGGGACTGTATCTACCAACGATGATTTAGTACTTCAAAGTGCTGCTTTAATTATGGTAACTGACACCTTGGCAAATGAATCTCCTTCTGCACAACCAGATACGATTACTACAGATGAAGATACAACAGGAACTTATAACTTGATTAGAGGTAATCCTGCAAACAATAATGGTAGAGATACCGATCCAGAAGGAGATGCTTTAACAGTAACTAAGTTTAATGTTGGAGGTACAGAATATACTTTTGATAGTTCGACTACTAGCCGTCAGGTTACTATGGCCTCTGGTGCATTACTGACAGTTAAAAGTAATGGTGATATTATTTATAATCCTAACGGTAAATTTGAATCACTAAATCCAGGTCAAACTGGGCAGAATCCCGAGCAATTCACTTATACTGTTAGCGATTCTAAGAGTACAAGCACTGCTACTGCAACAGTAAACATTAATGGTGTTGCTGACGATCCTGTTGCTGTAAATGATACGGCTACTACAGATGAAAATACTGCCACATCGATTTTTGTTCTTGGAAATGATAGCGATCCTAATACTGCCAAAGAAAATTTAACTATAACTAAAATTGGTAGTTCAGCAATTAGTGTTGGAAGTCCAGTTACACTTCCTTTGGGTGCAACAGTTGAGCTTATTCTAAACCCAAATTCGTCAGAATATAGTAGTAAAGGAAAATATATTTTGAAATACGATCCAAGACCTAGTGCTTCTTTAAATCTTCTTAACAATGGACAGCAGGCTACTCCTCCACAAACCTTTACTTACACAGTAAGCGACCCTGAAAGCAATACTGGTCAAGGTACTGTAACTGTTACCGTAAATGGTATTACAGATACTTATTCCGACTAACTTTAACTAGTTTAACTTTAGTAGGTTTTTAAAGCGATCGCACTTACTAAATGCGATCGCTTTTTTATTTGAATTGATGTTAAAGCGATCTCATTAATAATTTTCCTGACAGGCGATCATTTTGACTAATTAATCGGTATAGTTCTAATAATTAAAGTTAATACACTTAGGGCTTTTTTATTTGATGTAGTGATAAGGCGATCGCTTTTCTGTTTGAATTGATGTTAAGGCGATCGTTTATACCACAAGGGTATAATGTCCTTTAGGGCTTTTTTATTTGATGTAGTGATAAGGCGCTCGCAAAAGCGATTCCTTTTATAAACCAATCCCAGAAAGCGATCGGCAAGAAGATAAGATAGATAATTCAAAGGAATAAGGAAAATTATTTTGAAAACAACTCGTTATTTTGAGGAGCAAGTATTAGTAAAAAGACCTTATATCAAGCGAGAATGGTGTCAAAAAGCAATTAAAGAGTTGGTCAAAAAGGAAATACAAACCGATGGACGAATTCGTCACTGGATATACATTACCGAACTGAGTAAATATCTTAGAGTCGTTACCCTAGAAGATGGGGAAACAATACATAATGCTTTTCCAGACCGAAATTTTAAGAACCAATAACTATGAAATTTAATTACTATCCCGAAACAGACTCACTTTATATTAGCTTGAATGAAAAACCTAGCACAGACTCTCAGGAAGTCTCTTCTAGCATTGTACTTGACTTTGATAGTGAGGGTAATTTAGTTGGTATTGACATAAACCATGCTAGTCAGGTTGTCGATCTAACTCGTCTCGAAGCAGAAGCTTTACCAATTAATTCTATTGCATTAGCTAAAAAGTAAGTAATTAGAGCGATCGCGTAATCGCTTTTTTGTTTGATGTGGTGATAATGCGATCTCCTTAATAATTTTTCTGACAGGCGATCGCAACAGACATTTTGATTAGTAGCAATCGCCCTAGAAAAGCGATCGCTTTCTATAAAAGAATAGTCATTTTTTATCAGGATTAGAATAGTACTATTATTTCAATCACGAATAAAGAGAAACGGAAAGCGATTGATAACGTCTAAGCAAGCATTAAGAGCTTGTATTCTCTGCCAATTTTCAACCTTAAAAGGTTGCCAATTAGGGTTTTTCGATACCAAAACGCAGCTTACAGAAGAGCAAAAAGCTAAATTAGCAATTCTTGCGGATGAAGATATTGACTACTCCGATATTCCTGCACTTGATGGGAATCGGTAGGATAGCAGCTAGTTTTTCTATCTGAATGTTTCTGTAGCTTTGTAAGAGCAATATTAGTATTCTTAGAGTTGCATATTGTCTAGGAGTTAATCTTTGGGAAATACATTTGTGATAATATTCAGGCAACATTTTGAGGGCGTAATTCTGGGGTCTCCCCAGAATGTTGACCGCCCGAATTTTAATCAGAGGGTCTTCTCAATTATCTCGACCCTCTTTTTTTACCATCCCACCGTTATCTTTAACTGTTCATCTTGCCTTCGCTCGCTTTGTCACCCCGTGAGGTGATTATCTTTATCTTTGATCGGTTGGCTTAATTTATTGCAATGTTTCCCTACCGTCTTATATCCTGAATATGAAACAATAAACATAGGTCACACTACTTACGACTGTTGTTACAACTGTTGCCATCAGCTATTAAGAGTAAGTAAAAGTATCCACAAAAATTTAGTAAATACTTGTTCACCATTACGAAATCGATTATGACTACCTACTATTATGTTGCTGCTAGCCAAAAGTTTTTATTGGAAGAAGAACCTTTTGAAGAGGTAATCGAAGAAAGAATTCGTAATTATAAGGAAAGAAATCAGGAAATCGATTTTTGGTTTATTAAGCAGCCTGCTTTTTTGTCAGCACCAGAAATGGCTGAGGTAAAAACAGCAATTCCCCAACCTTCAGCAGCAGTTGTTACCACTAATAAGCAGTTGGCTACTTGGTTGAAGTTAAGATTGGAATACGTCTTGTCAGGAGAGTTTGAAGCACCTTCCGAAGGCATTCCTGAGCCATTAGCTACCCTGGAAATTGCTTAGATTCACTTACAGCAGTTTTCAATTGAGTAGACACATTAATTTATTGAAGTAATGAGTAATGGGTAACGACGAGTAACGAGTAATGAGTAATGAGTAATGAGTAATGAGTAATGAGTAATGAGTAATGAGTAATGGGTAATGGGCATTGGTGACAAGTTAAGATAATCTGATGCTAGTCAACTACTACAGATGGTGTGATGTTAATGAACTAAAACTAAATATCGATGTGTTTGATTTTATAGGCGATCACCCTTTAAGCAGGAAAAGTTGCTCGACAATATCTTAAATACTTAAAGCTTAGAGCTTATAGCTTAAAACCAGTTGACAAACATCGTAGTCCCTTAACTTGTCACGAATAGTCTTTACCTTTTAAAGAGTCCTTGAGGGCGTACTAAAAGAATTACGATCATAATTGCTAAGGCAACTCCTAGCTTGTATTCCGAACCCAATAGAGGGACGCTTAACTCTTGGGCAATACCAATAATAAATGCTCCTGCGATCGCACCATAGACATTACCAATTCCCCCCAAAATTACCGCAGCAAACATAGGCAAAATTAGAAACCAGCCCATATTAGGACGCACCACGGCAATTAGACCATACATCGCCCCAGCAAAAGCGGTTAGCGTCCCTGTAATCACCCAAGTCCATAAAACAATGCGCTCAACATTTATACCTGAAACCCTTGCCAAGTCAATGTTATCAGATACGGCTCGCATGGCTTTGCCAATTTTAGTGTTTTTGAGGATCAGATGGAGAGCAACGATCGCAGCGATCGCTAATCCCACAACAACTAAGCGATAATAGGCAATCCTCAAATCCCCAAACTCCAAAGCGCGGACTACAGGTAAGAGATATTGCTGATTACTACCACCGTAAATTAGCAAAATTCCATTGCGTAAAAATAGAGCTAGTCCGATGGAAATAATGATCAAGGTAGTATCACTAGCACGGCGATCGCGCATGGGTTTCCAAAGCAAATATTCGGCAATCAACATGGCAACAATTGTTCCTGCTGCTGCGATTAACATGGAAAGCCAGATATTTAACCCGCTATCATTGACCAACCAGGTTAGATAAGCTCCCAAGGTCATAAAGTCACCATGAGCGAAATTAGAAAGCTTGAGGATGCCATAGGTAAGAGTTAAACCAATAGCAGCTAAGGCAAGAATACTACCAATAGCTATGCCGTTAATTAGAAGCTGGGGATCTAGGAAGTCAGACATTAATCTTGTGAAATGAGTAATCGCTTTCGGTTGTAAATTAGCTTAACTATCCTCAAACGGCATCTAAATTAATTTGAGCTTCAGGAAATTTATTTAGTCACATTCGTCATTGTTATGCTTTTCATAATGAACGCATTCGTCACAAGGGCCTTCAGGGTTGATGGCACAGCGGATATAGGGCGAGTGAGCATTATTGATACAGGTAGTGTCACCAATAAAATATTTTGTTACTGGTCTACGGCGATCTGCTTGCAGATACGAATCATTACTATAGCTATAAGAATCACGATTTCGCCCATCTCGATAGCCATAGTGATAAGCATTTAAGTTTTGAGCGCGTCTTAACCTTGCTTGCCACCGCTTCTTAGCTTTTTGAAATACGAATAAATAGACTAAGGACGGTAATACACTTAAAACCAGGATAAGAGCTAGCTTGATGACAAAATCGGTAGAAATATTAGCCATATTGAGCTAGATAAATATTGTGGAGGGCTAGTTTGATCACTTTACAACCCATTATCCCTGCTTAACCACATCTAGCTCAATTAATTAGGGGATAATTTTATATTTCTTCGTCGTCAATTTTAATTTTTGTTTTGGGTAATTTGACATGGTTATTTATGGTACTAGCCTCCCCTAGATGAAATTGTATTGAGTGATGCTGGAATGAAACCGCGTTGCAATTCTTGGATTTTGACCTGTCTTGCTTTCAACGCGCGTTGTAAAACCTTTGCTGCCATTTCTGGTTGACCTGCGCCACAAAAGAACAAGTCAGCAGCAAAATAACCATGCTCTGGCCAGGTATGAATTGCAATATGAGACTCTGCCAGAGTAGCCGTAGCCGTAACACCATGAGGACTGAATTGATGAACGCACATGTCAATCAAAGTTGCCTTACCCACAGTAATCGCTTCAATCAATGCTTCACGTATCGCTTCGGGATCGTTGAGTAATTCAGCCGGTGCTTGCCAAGCGTCTATGACCAGATGAGTCCCCATTTGTTCCATTCTTTTAACCTTTATCAATTAACTTAGTACTTAAATGAATTGTTTACAATGAAAATCTTGCCAGATTTATTATGCTAGATATTTGTGTAAAGTGTCTTGTTTTTAACAAAATTGAGTAATTTAATTAGCACCAACACCCGCTCTATCTTAATTAGGTCTTTAGTTAGATGCATTCCTGACACAGGTGATTTAATGACCCAAACACTTCATCAGTAAGGTTCTTGGTTCAAGGCGATCGCCATTACTAGTAGCAACATTAAGAAAATTAGTATATTTAGACAAAAAATCCTTGAGTAATCCTGCACGAATTCTTACTCAAGGTGAATAATTATTTATAGCTTTAAGCTAGAGGTTTCAAGCTATAAGCAATTGGATTAGACCATTTGGCAAAGTTTTTAACATTAAGAATTAAAGTACATAAAAATATCTTAACAGGGGTAGAGCTTAGAGCTTATAGCTGCGGACGCTACCGCGTCCCAGTCGTCTTACGACGATCTGCGCTACGCGCTGCGCTTATAGCTAGTTAAAGTAATCCTCGATAGCGAGTAAAAAGTAAAATTGCTGCCCAAGAGCCTAATGCTACTTTAACTGCCACTAAAATATTTAACAGAGGAATAATACCACCGCTAAACAATGAACCTAATTCTCCATAGGGTAACTCCCACCCAATCAAAGTAATGACAGCCAAGACAATGAAGATGAGTACCGAAATTTTCTCCCAGGTAACAGCATGATATTTTTCATAGATCCCTTCCATCCATTCAGTAGATGAAGTGATCGCAATCAAGCCGATCGCCGTACCTCCTGCTACCCCCGCAGCAAAACCACCACCAGGACTAAGATGTCCGCGAATTGCCAGTTCAATACTTACCAGGGCAGCAATAGTTGCCCCCAGGCGTGCGAGAATCATCGAAGGGCGATCGCTAAATTGAACCACAGTTTCTATGGGTGTTTCGTTTGCCAGAAGAAACTTGACTCCTAAAATGGCGATCGTAAACACTACGACTTCAAAGATTGTGTCATAAAGGCGGTTGCGGAAAATAATTCCCGATACGACATTGCTGACACCAGTATCTTCGACGATGGATTCGACGATGGATATTCCTGCTAATTCTGCTGTGGGGTTGGGAATAACAATCATCTTGATAAATAAGGCGATGCCAGCGAGAATATAAGCCCATTTCATTATTGATGCTCCTGATTTGCTATGGGTACATAAGTCAAAGTTGTTTCGGGCGCTGTTAATTCTTGCTGCATAATTTCAAATAAACGATGTACTCTGATTGCCGTTTGATATTTTGCCTCTGAGTTAGGTTCAGGCTGTTGTTCGATACAGGTGGCGTGAATTTCTTGACTAACTAATGCCTGTTTTAAAGATTTATGATCGGGATATTCAATTAGTTCTAAACGTAGATAATATTTATTGAGGGCTTTTTTCAAGTTAGTTACTAGTTCTGTAAAGTAACTTTCTGGTGCTGAAGCATCTTGCTTAATTATTCCCAGACGCATGACTAGAGAAGAACGCACGGCAATTAGATAAAGCGTAACTGCCAACATTGTGCCAACTAAAGCTTCAGTTAAAGCCACATCCGCAGCACCTAAAATCACATAGCTTAATGCAGCGATCGCTCCGACAATGGCTCGCATCACTAAAGCGTAATAGGGATTTACCTGAGATACCAACATTAAAGATGTTAATGGCAGTAAAGCAACAATTATATAAACGTATTTATCAATCATGTTCCCTTGTTAGTTGTCGATCGCTAGAACAATATGCCAAGACGTAACCCAGCACTGTATTCCAGATTGCTAGGCTGATAATTGCTAAAAGTAAGAAAGACCATTCACTGGGTACTTTGATTAGTAATCCTGCTAAAATCGCCATTGAACCAAGAGTATCGGCAACCGAAAGGCTGTGAAGCTTAAATAAAACTGATTTATTGCCAATTAAAGGCAAAGTTCCCCAAACCCAAAAGATCATCCCGATTACTATCAAACTGTAACTAAAAATATTAATCATGCTCTGTTTAACCTTTTAATTAAATGCGCCATCAACATCAATCCTGCATTGCCCACGCTGAGGATAATCACCGCTACCACGCCAATTGACCAATCATCTCTTAAAACCGAAATGAACAGCATTATAATTGAGGTTTTGCTGGCAATACTGGCAACCGCCAACATTTTTTGCCAAATATCATCATTGTGCCAAGCTTCATAAATGGGTATTAATAAAGCTAAAATCATGGCAATTAAAATTGAATCCATTTTTTCAATTTGCTCAAGTGCTAAATATATTAGATTTAAATTTATTTTGGTTTTTAGCTTAAATTTTGCTTAAGACATACTAGTTTTTACTCTGGTTGAAAATGTTCATAAGGTAACATTTTGATGTCGCTAAAATGCTTTGAGTGAATGATATAAGCCTCAATAAGAGCAGCTTTTTTATAAGTCAATTTTTTTGATTATTTAGCAACAATCAATTTTAGAGCTATTTGTGCTTTGCTCAAGGGCTATTTATCAAGTATAAAATGTTCATTGACGAACATTTTCAAAGTAAAAATTATAATCATGTAGATAATATTTTTTGTTAATTATTAGCTTTAAAATGCACATTACTAAATTATTTCTTAACTATTATTTCGTCTTTTTTTAGCAACTTGATGTACTTCATACCAACCTCGTTCGTCATATTTGGTAACAATAGTTTTAGGGGTAAAGGTAATCAGAAAAATATCGAGAAAAATTAATCCTGGCGTGCGATTAGGTTTGACTCTTTCTCGGACAATATCTTCTCGCTCGTGGGGACGCAGCATAATTTGAATTGCTTCAAGATATGCCTGGGGTATTGCTTTGATAATTTTCCATAATACCTCTAGCCAATCCTTGATTTTTTCTGGGGAGGTTTTACTCTGGGGTAATAAAAGAGCGATCGCCAAACCGATGGAAAAATTAAGTAACCCAAAATTATTGGTCAGCAACAACCAAATTGTGAGTCGTAAAATTACGTTAAATATTGTGTTTGTGTCCATACGATCCAGAAAAGTAGGATTAACATCAAGCTCATTACCCCTGTTAAATGATCGAACTGCTCAAAATGGCGGGGTAGTTTGATGACTAGTTTTTTAAAGATTAAAAGATATGCCAGCCAACCTAAAGCGATGGTTGCTAAAGGCTTAATTGTATTGGTGATGCTGTAAGCTTCATAATAAAATACGTTAGCTGCCACTAAACCTCCGAGTAAAATAACCATCGCCCACCAAAACCCAGGTTGAAGTTCTTTTTCCTCCAGCTTGCTTTCTTCTACTTGTCGGTGAAAGTTTTTATGTGGTAAAAAAATAAATTTAGCAAAGGAAATCGCCGTACCTAGGGCAGCAATATTCATCGCGATCGCCTGCCAGGGGAGTAAATTTTTACTAGTTAAGATCTTGGCACCAAAACCAGACAGTAACGGAAAACCAGAGATGGAAAAACTGGCGATCGCTAAAACCAGCCAAATCTTGTTCTCAATTGGTTGCTGCTGTAATTGTTTGAAGTTACGACTAGGTAAAACACCTGCAATCAGAAATAGTGCGGATTTGACTAAACCGTGAGTCAGAGCATAAAACCCGCCAACCACAGGCGCAGCCAAAACAAAACCCAACTGGGAAATCGTGTGAAATGCTAACATCCGCTTGGTATCTTTTTCCAATACCGCAAAACCTACTCCAAAAAGTGCTGTAGCTACCCCAAAAAAGCGCACGATCGGATCGATTTCTTCGAGCATTAAGGCACAACGCACCAGCGGAAATACCCCTGCCTTAACTACCACTCCCGAAAGTAGAGCTGATACTGGGCTTTCTGATTCGGAATGGGTTAGGGGCAACCATAAGCCAGACACAAAAATTCCCCCTTTAACTAGTAATCCGAGAAAAATAAGCGCCACAGCTTCTGGGGGAGAACCTTGTAAACCCGCATAGTTAAAACTATGATGTGCTTGATATACCAACACCGCTCCCACCAGATAAAATAGCATGGCTACATTACTGGTAAATAAATAGCGTAAACCAACCCAAATTGCTGCATCTGTTCGAGGATAAGCAATCAAGAGAAATGAAGCAATACTGATTACTTCTAACGCCACATATAAACTAATAAAATCTGCACAAATAAAAACAGCGTTAACGCTGCCATGAAGAATAATTAGCTGCATGTAAAAGAAGGCGGTTTTACCAGTTTGCCAACAGTAAACAATCACTGCTGCTGTTACCAAAGCATTGGTTAAGATAAAAAAGCCACTTAAGCGATCGACGGTTAAAGTAACGCCAAAATTATCTACTAACTGAATATTTAAAGGCGATCGCTCGAGAAATATTAGCACGGCATAAGCAGCGGAAACTACAGCCATGCCTAATGCTAAAAGGCGATCTAGCTTAGGTAACAGATAAATCACAAACCCGATCAAAAAAGACAAAGCTAGCCAGGCGATCGTTATATTGCTCATGGCGTATTATTTTCCTCGATCGCGCTAGTTTCTAAAGTAGGGTTATTTTTTGCTAGCTTCATCACCCCCACCAGCATTAAAGCCTGAATCGAAAACCCAATGACAATCGCCGTTAAAATAATCGCTTGAGGTACAGGATCGGCATAAGTAACCTGCTCTCTATTGCCAACAATCGGCGTAAATAAGCCACTACGGGAAGCTACCACAATATAGTAGGCGATCACTCCTGTACTCATAATGTCCATTGAAATGATCTTCATCACTAGATTTTGCTTAAAAATGATGCCAAAAAAACCACATAAAACAGTAGCGAATACTAAAGCTTCTAACATTTTCCAACAACCAATCTAAAACAACTGCAACTAGCTAAATAGCATTTTTAAGTAAAAAAAGCATCGGAAATATTAGTGCAATACGAAAGATAAATTTAGAAGCGAATTCTAATGCTTTTTGATTAGAGGTATCTATGTTGTTGGTGCTAAATTCGCTCATATTGGGTATTAAAAAAACTGCCGTAAAAGCATAAGCAATGAAACACAACCAAACTAGAGTATTTTGACCTGAGAATAAGTAATTCATGATGCTTCCTAGAAAATAGACTTAAATCTATGAATATTTGTTTTCCATAGTTAAGATACTATGCTAAAAGTTAAAAAAAAACAAGTCCAAATATATTTGCACTGGCTTTGACTTAAACAGATTTTGAAGATTTTGAATTTTATTACAGTTTTGTATGTCAACTTACATTAATAAAAATTTACTTGCGTTAATATATATTCATACTTACTAACGCAGGTAAAAACTCATGGAACCAGAAAATAAGTTTGGCTTTACTAAATTTGCAGAAGATTGGAATGGTCGTTTAGCTATGTTAGGTTTCGTTACTGCTATGGCAGTGGAATACTTTACTGGGAACGGCATTCTGGGTCAGCTAGGGATTATGTAAGGTCTTGCCTTCTTGATTGTTTTAAATCATAAATTGCACTCATCAATTCCATAAATATTAAGTAATAAGAGAGTTTGGTTCGACAGATCATTTAGATCATTGTCAGATCGAACTCTCTACTTATTTAAACTAAAGCTAAGTTTTGCTCAAAGCGCGTTCTATCTAAGCTAATCTTGCTAGGGTAGGTATTGTTCGGTTCTAATTAGCAACATCTATTTAGAAGTAATGGGGAAAGTTTGGTGCAAGTCCAACGCTGTCCCGCAACTGTGATGAGGTAGCGCCAGCAGATTATCTCTTAGTCAGGATGCCCGCCGATCTAATCGCCATAGTTAGCTAAATTAAATCTGCGAGGTACAGATATTCATGGTCAATGCTTTAGTTCAAACCAACTCTAATTCCCTACAATTACCGCCCTTACCCTATCAAAGACCTTTACTCGCCATCGGTCACGGTACTAGAAACGATCGCGGCAGACAAACCTTCATTGATTTTGTGGAGACTTACCAAAAGTTAGACACTTCTCGTCCTGTAATTCCCTGTTTTCTAGAATTAACTGAACCCACAATTGAGGAGGGTGTTAAAGCTTGTGTCGAACGAGGCTATACAGACATTACAGCGCTGCCCATTTTATTATTTGCTGCCAGACATAATAAGTTTGATGTTACCAACGAACTAGATCGAGCGCGATCGCCCTATCCGCAAATTAACTTTAGTTATGGTCGTCATTTTGGGATTACACCGAAGATTATTAACCTCTGGCGCGATCGCTTGGCAGAATTAGATCAGCCAGAACATAATCCGCGTAATATTGACCGTGCAGATACTGTACTACTGTTTGTAGGTCGAGGTTCTAGCGATCCTGATGCCAATGGTGATGTCTGCAAACTAGCCCGCATTATGTGGGAAGGTAGTGGCTATAAAACAGTAGAAACTTGCTTTATTGGTATTACCCATCCCCGTCTAGAAGAAGGTTTCCATCGAGCATATCTATATCAGGCAAAACGAGTAATTGTGCTGCCCTATTTCTTGTTTACTGGCACATTGATGGAAAAGATCCAAAATCTTACTGCTCAACAAGAAGAACAACATCCTGAAATCGATTTTGCTTGTTTACCAGAAATGGGTATTGCTACTCAGTTGCTACAGGTGTTTCGGGAAAGGGAAATAGAAGCGCAGTTGGGTCAAGTAGCCATGAACTGCGAAATGTGTAAATTTCGCCTAGCAGCAGTAGATGAACACGGACATGGACACGGACATGGACACGGACACGGACACGAACATGGACACGGACACGAACATGGACACGGACATCACCATCATCATGCTAGCGATCCCTACGCTAAGTTAGAAGATTATCATCAACGTATTTGGCAAGCACCGTAAATACATAATGTAGGGGCGAATGGTGACGCGGAACTAATCCTTTAGGGTCATTCGCCCCGATCAACCCTGATTTAAAATATTAATTAACTGGCTCATATTTTCAATGGTGTATTGAGGTTGGAAATCTAGTTTCGGTGATTGCGATTGAACGACTTCCACAGTTGGCGATCGCTTTTGATAATAACAAAAATCAATTCCTGCATTAATTGCACCTTGATAATCGTGAGTAATTGAGTCACCGACGAACAGGGTTTTCGCTGAGGTTACCGCCAACTCCGTCAAGGCAAGATTAAAGATCTCTGGTAATGTTCTTTAATTGTTGCTTGAGCTAAATCTACATTTTGCAAGGCGATCGCTTCATAGACTTATCGATGTTCTAAGGGGATTTCTAATACTTGAGGATTAGGTTTTGTAGTTTGGACTTTTAGAAGTGACATTTTAATCAAAAACCTGTTCCAGCAAAATTATAGTCATACGTAAAAACGTTAGGACATTCTTGAAATACTACTACCTAAATATTAGTGCAATACGAAAGATAAATTTAAAAGCGAATTTCAGTGCTTTTTGATTAGAGTTATCTATATTGTTGCTGGTAAATTCGCTCATATTAGGTAGTAAAAAATTAGGTAGTAAAAAAACTACAGATGTACTAGGGTTTATTAGAGTTTTTGCCTTTTTTGGTAAGGTAATCAATTAGACAATGCTTCAAGTCAATGTTAGATAAGCTTGATCCTGAATCTCAGTCAAAAAATATCTTAACTAAATGAAATTGTTGACTAAGTATTTTTATCAACTCAAATTAGATAAAGCAATTCTCTGGTGTTATTTGATTTGGTATTTTGTAATCGTTGGTTTTTATTTCGATCCTTCACCGAAAATATGGATTAATGCAATTGGAATTAGTGCTGTAATTGGTACTGGTTTGATTTTGAGTGTTTCTTCCCAAAAAATTGGGTTCAAAGATCCTTGGCAGACATTGAGGCTATATCTGATGCCGTTTTGCGTTTCAAGTTTTTCGGCGTTGATCAAAGGACAAGGATTTATTGTCGTAATATCACCACAAATTCAAGAAAATATGGTGGCAGTATTTTGTTGCGCTATCTTTGTATTAATTGTTGTGTTAATCAAATCAATTAACAAAGAAAAATTTTAGTTATTTAAATTAAAGCTAAGTTTTGCTCAACGTACTCTCTATCTGGTCTAATCTTGCTAGTGTAGGTATTGTTCGGTTCTAATTAGCAACATCTATTTAGAAGTAATCGGGAAAGTTTGGTACAAGTCCAACACTGTCCCGCAACTGTGATGAGGTATTGCCAGCAGAAACTTTAGTTATGGTCGTCATTTTGGGATTACGCCGAAGATTATTGACCTCTGGCGCGATCGCTTTATAGACTTGTCGATGTTCTAAATTGATAATCTATTTAGGTGTTGGTAAAGGCGTAATGTTTATAAAATATTTTGTTCCCCTACCAAACAGTAAAAATTAACTAAAAGCTACAGCCCCTTCGGGGCAAGCGCGCTTCGCGCTTGGGGCTTACGCCCCGTGCTTATAGCTTATAGCTGCGAGCAGTAATCCTTTGTATAGCATTAGTTAATCAGCAACGCCTCTATTTAAAATACCACCACTACTGGGGCGTGATCGCTGGGTTTTTCTAGCTTCCTGGGTTCAACATCAATCCAGCATTTAATCGCTTGTTGATAGAGCTTCTCTGTAAGATAGTGATGATCGATGCGCCAACCGCGATTACGCGCAAAACCACCAGAACGATAATCCCACCAGCTATATTGTTCTGGCTCATTGGTAAACTTGCGAAAAGCATCCTGAAAACCTAATGCCAATACCTGGTTTAACGCCTCTCTTTCCAGCGCAGAAGACATGATATGTTGGTCTCTCCCTTTGTTTGTGTAGATATCTTTATCTTCTAAGGCAATATTAAAATCACCACAGACACAAATTTCTAGTTTTTGAGCCTGCAACTTTTGGAGATATGTGCGCAGCATCTTGAGCCATGCCAGCTTATATAAATATTTGTCACTGGCGATCGCAGAACCGTTAGGCACATAGAGATTAACGATCCTGACCCCATCAATCACCCCACTAATCACCCGCTTTTGTAAATCGAGATCCCCTACCTCACCGACTATTTCGCCGACTATGGGACTAAAACCACAGCTAACATCCGTCAGTGGATTTAAACTTAAAAGAGCTACGCCATTATAGGATTTTTGACCTGAAATATAGATGTTGTAACCCAAATCCTCAAAAGGCGATCGCGGAAATTCGTGATCTTGAACTTTGGTTTCCTGGAGACAGAGTACATCTACCTGATGTTGCTGTAGCCAATCTGTAACGATTTGCAAACGAGTCCGAATTGAATTAACGTTCCAAGTAGCTACTTTCAATTGATCAAATCCTAGTTGTTAACAATTAAACAAATTATCATTATCCAATGAAATCTGAATCATCAACCTGTGATGTTTTTGTCTATGGCACGCTTAAACCTGGGGAGGCGAACTTTTCTGCCTATTGTGAGGGCAAAGTAATTGCTCAAACTCCTGCCTACACCTGGGGCGATTTATATGTTCTACCTGTAGGCTATCCTGCGATAACGGAAGGAAACAGCAAAGTTCAAGGGATGCTCTTGTCTTTTAACGATGCTCAGATCTTAGATAGTTTGGATAGATTAGAAGATTATCAGCCACAAAGGGCAGCCCATCTTAACGAATATTATCGTGCTTCTGTTACAGTGTACAGTCTTGACGATCGCCCCATCAATCAAGTCTGGGCATACTATATGACCCTAGCGAAAGTTAAACAGTATCAGGGTATTAAACTCAATTCGACTAGCTGGACGAGCAAATTACAAACTACATGACTGGATAAGTTCCAGAAATAATTAATCCACAAATAATTAATCCACAGCTAAACTGGATCATGCTCACAACCTTCCTTGTCTATGTCCAACTTGAAAGAATTACCCAAACCCAATTCTGAGATTAACGACTATGAGTGGGGAATTACTCCGCCTCCTGTTAAATCAACTATCAATCAGCTTCAGCAGCTACTACAGCAAAAACAACAGCATCTAGACAAATTACAGCAAGAAAATAAGTGGTTGCGCAATCAGCTTGAAATCACTCTAGATAAGCCAAATCGTCCCCATGTGCCTCCGTTACCAGAAGTAATGCTGTGGACGGCTATTGGCGTTATTTTAACGGCTGCTGGCACTTTTATTCCCGCCTCTAGTTTTGCTGCGCCTTGGTCATGGTGGGGAAGCGGATTTGGCATACAAACTTTAGGAGTAAGCTATCAGGTTGGAGCAGTCTTGCTGACGGCTTGCTTGGGAGGCAAAAATGCAGCTATGCTGTCCCAAATTATTTATATTTTATTAGGTCTTTTGGGTCTGCCGATATTCGATCGCGGTGGTGGTGCGATTTATCTGCAACAACCCCACTTTGGCTATCTACTGGGATTTGTGGTTGGTGCTTGGCTTTGTGGCTGGCTGGCGTTTCAAAGTCTGGCTAAGTTTGCCACCCTAATTGCTAGCTGTATGGTAGGTTTGATTGCGATTCATTTAGTTGGTGTTTTTTATCTGACGGTAATGTATTTTATTACTGGTTTGGGAGCAGAAATCAATTCTTTAATGCAGGCGATCGCAATTTATTCTCTCCAGCCTCTTCCTGGACAAATAGCTGTCGTCTGTGCCACCAGTTTAATTGCCTTTGTCATGCGCAAAATTATGTTTACCTAAATTTTGAGGATCACTGACATTACTAACTAAGCTTTCCATACTGGAATTAGACCCTCAAAGCAGAGTTACTTCAAGTACCTGTAAGTTATTTATGATTAGTTTAGTTTTGGTATCTGTCTTGGCTTTCGGTGGTGGCTGTATCTTGGGTAAGAATCTAGCTGCCAAGGGAATTACTTCTGATAATGCGCTGAAAAATTATCAAAAGCCTTTATTGTACTTATTATTAGCGATCGCGCCTTTTTTGGGTAGCTTAATCCTACTGGATAAGTTTCATCTTGCCCCTTTGCTCCCCAAGATCTTTCCACCTATGCTCTTGATTTATCTGGCGGGTTATTTTAATGAAATTTTGCTCGGTTTAGGCTGTTTTTTCCTAGGATTGCTGGTTTTCTTAGAATTATCGGGTAAACGCTCCCGACAAAAAATTTTTCAATTACTAGTGGCTACAGGTGCGATCGCCTTTGCTCTAAGTATCTTACTGTTTTTTCTCCGACCAGTACAAGCTTTAGTTGCTCAGCCAAAAATTATTGCTGGAATTGTGATGCAGACGACTCCCTATACCTGCGCTCCTGCTAGTATTGCTACTTTGGCTAGATATACGCAAAAATATCCTCACCTGACTGAAAAAGAAGCAGTCAAGTTAACCAAAACTAATCGCTTTGGCACAACTACCTTAGCGGAAATCAGAGCCTTAAAAAATCTAGATCTTAATCCCCAGTATCGTCATAATCTAACTGTTAATGATTTAATCACGTTAGGTCAACCCGCTTTAATGCATGTTAAGGAAAAAAGTAAAACAGGTAAAGGAGTAAGATTTTCTCATGCTGTTGCCTATTTAGCAGTTGATCGTACCAAAAAATTAGTTTTAATCGGCAATCCTCTTTATGGTCTACAGATCAAAACTTTTGCTGAGCTAGATCAATACTGGTTTGGAGAAGCAATAACCTTAAATTAGATGAGCAGATCTTACAACTATTATTTTTAACCTAATTGCCAAAAAGCATGATGCTAAATCATAATTTTGCTTAAACCTCTAACAAAAGTTTAATTTTAAATACTTAAATAATTTTTTAGATCTACAACTAACTATAGGTGTTGTGCTAAAGATTATTGTTCATTATGAACATAGAGTAAGCAATTAATTATTAAATAGTTAGTAATTAATTCTGCGATCTTGTACAAAATTTAGAGGTAATTTATGAGTCAAGCAGTAGAAGAAAAAATTTCCCAATTGCAGTCATTATCTAGTGACGATCAACTTGCTGTCTTGTGGTTTTTATATCAAGATTTAGTCAAGGATAAAATTACTCCTGAGGCAGAGAGAGAAGGCGAAAACTTAGAACAGGCTAATAGCTTGATTGACAGTATTAAAGCAATGTCAAAAGAGGATCAGCTACAGGTGCAAAAAGATATTTTAGCTGGTAGCGATCGCGAAGAATTTAGTACTTATAAATCATATTCTTCTAATCAAAAACTATTTTTCTGGTATCAATTGGCAGCAGAAATGGAACAAGGTTCTGTAGTAGAGTTTCCTAGCGACTATCAGTTATCTAACGAAGGACAAGAGTTAGTAAAATCTCTCAAAACAATTGATTTTTCTCAGCAATTAACATTTATGCGTGATGCTGTAGGCTATAGTACTGATGATAATTTGAGTCTTAATAGTAATAATTAATACTAATTCTCAAAAGTCATTGGAGACTTAGTAAGTTGGGTTAAACAATAGTGCAACCCAACAAAAGCTAAAAAATAGCAAAATTAAAAAGCAAAATTAAAAGTATGGATTCAGCGTTTGTATAAGACTGGCGATCACCTTCCTAAGCAAAATTGCGATCGCGATCGCCAAAATACAGAGATTTCTGTAGGTTACGCCACTGATTATTACTTCTACAGTTCCACTGCTAGAGAAAATTAACCAGAAAAAATTATTGACTTTTGCCCCTTCGCGGCAAGAGTTTTTTGCATATTATTCTTAATCTGAATACAATTATTCAAAATAGATAAAATTTACTAGAATCCAATGCTGTGAATATATTGAAAATATAAGATGAACTCAGGAATTTAATCTTTTTTACCACTTAATTCTTGAATAAATATAAGATTGAGATTACTAAAAACTAGGTTTGTTATATGATGTATGCAATCAGTACATATTGTCAGAGAACCAAATGTCTACGGCTTTGTATAGTAGGACTTCGCTATATAATCTGTAAAAAAACACTATGCAGTAGGGACAGTAAATGTTAAGTTACTGAAGTGTTTACGATCCAAACTGTTTGGCTAAAGTAAAAATAATTTTTATAACAAAACTGTATAAATGTTTATTGGAGTTATCAAAGATACGGGAATTGTCGAACAAATCGAACCTGAATTAGTTATCAAAGTCGATTCAGACTTTGCTGCTGAGATTGAAATTAAATCTCATATTGCTATTAATGGACGAGTATTAAGAGTTTTATCAAAAGATGTTAATAATGAAGTTAATTATTTAAAGTTCTACAATTCTAATTTGTATCAATCTAAAAACTATTTACCTCAAGAAAAGGTTAATTTAGAACCAGCAGTTCGTTTAGGAGAAGAAATACCTGGAACATTTTTCTATGGAATTCCTACAGGAGCAGCTAAACTTGTTTCACGAGAATCACTATCGAATGGAAACTTATTGATGAAAGTCTCATTTGAGAGTGATTTAGTTGATTATTTATCAGTTATGGATTGCGTTTGTTTAGACGGTATTTTCTTGCAAATAATTGAGATATCTAATCATTTTCTGTCCTTCAATGTTTATTCTAGTACCCTAGAAACAACAAGCTTACGGGAAAAGCAGTCAGAAACTTTAAGTATTGAACTAGATCCTTTAACTCTAAAAATTGCGAAGATTTTTCAAAGATTCAATCATTAGATACATACCGTATATCTTTACGAGTAGTTAGAGGGGAATTAAAGATATCCGCTATTTTTGAGATCGAGCGTTTTAACTGTTTTCCTGGCAATTGGGGTAAAGATTTTGGACTAGCTCTTCTTCCTAGAGAAATAACTAATTGAACATCTAATCCAGCACAAGCTTGGGCGATCGCTTGAAAAATCCAGAGATATTGATTTTGCAACGTCCCTAAAGAGGCGTAAATTAAAGGTTGTCCCGTTAGCTTTTCAAAAGGGAAAGGAATTCGTTCTCGACTCATCGGATTGCTAAAAGGGCCGGTAAAATGAAAGCAGCTTGGCAATTCTTTTCTAGGAAATTCAAACTCGGCTGGCTGTTGAGCGATCTGAGCTAGTTGAGAATAGCCATCCCTACCAGAATCGGGATCGGGTAAATTCCACTGTTGACGATAAGACTGAATTGTTTTGGTAATTGGTTTGGCAACCTGGCCAAGTAATCCATAACCGATTCGATTGTGTAAAACTCCTCGCCAGGTAGGGTCGTAATTCCAAGAAGTAAGAACAGGAGGTATATTTGGATCCCGATTAAGCATGATGGCACTGCAAATACTAACAAAGGGGAGATCTAAATATTGAGCAACCGTACCTCCTTCTGGAGAAGCCTGGTCTATTAGTAGTGCTTCTATACCTGTGGCTCTAATTACTTCAAGAGCATCTCGTAGAGTTGTATTGGCTACGGCAGCCATCCATTGAACTGAATGTTTTACTGCCTGGAAACCATTGAGATTGCCCAATTGGGCAGCCCAAGATTTTACTTCTGAGGAATAATCTGACTTGCCTATTTCCTGAAATTCTAATCCTGCTGCTATGGCTTGAGAGCGAACATGTTCAACATTGATGACACTGACGCGATGACAACGTTTTTGTAGTTCGTATCCTAAAGTGGTCATGGGATTAAGATGACCTGTCGCTGCGGGACAAATGATACCAAAATGAGTCATGCTATTTTTTCGCGTAAAAATCTGGATCTTTACTTTGATTCAACTGACAACATGGCGATCGCTTTTGACTATCATAATATTAGTTTTAAATTGATCTTTTTGTATTTTTTAATAGCTTTTGCTGTCTAGATTTTACTAAAGCATCCAGTTCAATTAATGCCCTGTCTTCTATTCCTGCTGCTAACAAACCTTGTACAGTATTGCATAGATATTCGGCAGACGTACCCAAAATACCTTGAGCAGTAGCTAAAGACTCCACAACTGTTTGAGTAGCTAAATTGTTAACGTATACGGAATGTTGTGGATTAACAGTAAAGGCTAACATTTCTATTTCATCCGTAGCTAAATCGCCTAAAGATTGATTAATATTTCTACCAGTAATCCAAGTAGGAATATATGAACCAACAACCATTTCTCTACGCCACAATAGCAATAATTCAGATTCTAAGTTTTCATCGATCGGCAAACGATAGGCAATACCCTGACAAAGAGTTTTTTGGTTTGCTTCTAAACCTAAGATTAAACCAGGATTATCAATTGTACCTCGACCAACAGGAGCAAGAAGGCAAAAGTGCCTTTGCCAACCTTCGGCCATAACGTAACGGCGATCGCTATAATCAAATAGTGGGTTCCAAATTAATGAACCATAAGCAAAAATCCACAATTCTTTACTCGATCGTTGCTGTAAAGTTGATCGAATGGATTGTAGTAGTTCTTCATCACTCCAAATTTTGAAATTTAGTTGGGGATGAGCTAGTAATTGCTGGAGCAGTTTTGATTCAAGAGCTTGCCGATTTAAGACCATTCTACGAATAGATAAGTTGCGAAGAACTAGTCTAACAATAATCTCCTTAAATATTTGTCATTGATAAACTATTACTGCTTGCTCGGATTGCTATAGAGTAATCCGTCAACTAAGAGCATTGCACTTAATATTTTTAAGCAACATTTGAGCATCGTTTTATTTACCCTGTAAGTTTTTCAAAAATAGTTTTTCACTATCAGGTAAATCTTCCCCTGATTTGGCTTTATCAGACAAATTATTCAGTTTTTTATTAGCTTTATCCTGAGCATTATCGATGAGTTGCTCACCTTTAGCTGACTTGCCAAACTGTTCTTTCACCCCAGTGTCTTTAACTACTTCTTTGGCAGCCTGTTTAGTCGAATCAGCATTATTTGATTTAACTGTATCAGCTAGCGCCGTCTGAGGTAAAAAAGCGATCGCAAGGTAAAAAAAGGCGATCGCAATTAGTTTAATTAAATTGTTCATATTTATTGGTTTAAGGCAAAGCTAGTGTAGTTTTGTTGCTGCTGGGCTAGTTCTTGTAGTTTGCGTACTCGTTCTTCTGTTGAGGGATGGGTACGAAATAGAGACTGTAAACCACCACCAGAAAAAGGATTGATAATCAAGACTGGTTCAAATGCGGGATTACCGTTCATGGGTATTTGCTTGCCAATCGATTCTAGTTTTTGTAAGGCACTGGCTAAGGCTAGAGGATTACCTGTAATTTCTGCCGAACCCCGATCTGCGGAAAATTCACGAGTACGAGATATTGCCATTTGAATTAACGAGGCTGAGATTGGCGCTAGGATAACTAGAACCAAAATTCCCAAGGGATTACCACCCTGACGATTATCTCGATCTACTGGGCCATACATGGCACCAAAAGAAAGCATTCTGCCGAGAAATGTCACTGCACCACCGAGAGTACCAGCAACGGCTTGGGTAAGAGTATCACGGTTTCTGATATGAGTTAATTCATGGGCAATGACACCTGCTAATTCATCTTTGTCTAAAATTTGCATAATCCCTTCGGTTACCGCAACAGCAGCATGATCGGGATTTCTTCCAGTCGCAAAAGCGTTGGGAGTTTGAGTCGGCACAACTGCTAGTTTAGGCATGGGCAAATTTGCTTTTTTCGCTAAGCCTGCAACCATGTCGTATAGTTCTGGTGCTTGTTCGCGAGTAACGGGCTGTGCTTTATATGCAGCTAATGCAGCCTTATCCGAGTAAAACCATGAGCCAAAGCTAGTAACAGCAGCAAATGCTAGACCAATTAATGCTCCTTGAGTATTACCCGTTGCCCAATAGCCACCTAATACTAATAGTCCACTCATTAAGCCCAAAAGGGCAGCAGTTTTTATTTGACCACCTTTTAACATAATTCGTATGTGTAGTTAAATTTAAAATATTTTTTCGGCTAATCATATTTAAGATTAACAGTGGTTGCTTACGTATCTACCTATGGCTATATATTTAAACTTTGACTTGAGTTAGTAATTTCAAGTTAAAAATTAGTCGACTAAAATTTAACTTCAAAGATCATTTTATTGCTCAATAGAAAGGCAAATATAGCAATCATCAATGAAATGAGAAATTTCTACCACCTATATGGGAAGCGGTATCCTTTAGGACTACCTACTACCTATATGGGAAGCGGTATCCTTTAGGACTACCTAAAAACCAATCAATGTATTTTCATGAATTAAATAGGACTGCTATATATTCAGGCGATGCCGAAGGCTAGGCGCGTCCTAAAGGATTAGCTCCTAACGTCGCGTCACGCGGAGCTAGTGCTAAAGCACTTGTCTCGCATAGTTGGAGATACCGCTACGCATATCCTTTAGGGGAGCATAATCGCTACATATTGCGTCCCTAATGACCAATCTTACGAAGCGAGCTATTTTTTTTCTGCCTCTGAAAAGATAGACAAAAATGTAGTTCCGATACTTGAGATTGTAGATAGTTTAATAGTGCATTAATAAACACCACTATGCCCAACATCTCTGATAATTCTTCAATAGACGAAGCAATTCCATAAATCGTATTATATCCATAATGATCTGCAATGTATCCGCCAATCATCTCCATGCCTAAAGCTCCAAAAATATAAATCGCTCCTGCCAATAAAAAGAAAACTTTAGTTTGATTGGGCAAAGCTAAAATAAATTTTCTAAAGATAATTAAAAAAATAATTACCAAACAAAATGCGGGAATTACCCAGGGAAAATATAATAATCCTTGGGCATTTACTACTCCTTTTAAAATGGGAATTAGTAATTCATGAATACTGCACATTTCATCGATTGCTAAATACAAAAATATCCAAGCTAATGCTTGCCAATGTCTAGTATATTTAGCCTTTATTTGTTTGCTAAAAGTAGCAATTATAGCGAGCAAGTAGCTAGAGAATCCTAAGGTCAAGGATGAATATAAACTAGGTAGATTAGCTTCTTCATCAAAGTTAAAATATATTGAAATTAATTGACTATTTCCTTGAGAATTTAACCAATGAACTATGACTCTTTCAAGCAAATTAAGCAACATGAGTAGGGCAATTGCCGAAAGCAAAAGTTTAGTAACTTTACTTGGGGATAAGTTGTATGTTGTCAGCCACAAAGATCCCGAAGACTGGCTAGTACTCATGAGCGTCTATCAATTTTGCTAAATAATAATGTAGTGGTAATGTATCCTTAACCTACAAACATATCAGCAAATGATACCAATTCTCAAAAATAGCTGTAGAAATAAAATTAAATTGTAGCTAGTAGGTTGGGTTGAGGCACGAAACCCAACGATTAAAAGATTTTGTTGGGTTTCACGCTTGGTTCTACCCAACCTACCAAGTCTAATAGTTCATTTAAATAAACGAAGCTAATTCACATCAAGCGTAAAAAGTTAGTTGGCTGAATGCATTTTCTTAGCAGACATATATTTATCTGTGTCTCTCAATCTGCGACTCAAGAAGCGACAGAGTTCTAAAATGATCTGGGGGCGTTGAGAAATTAGACTAATAAAGCGTTTTTTCTCTAAGCAAAGTAGGGTTGAATCTTCAAGGGCGATCGCTCCATCCCAGCGGAGAGCTTCATCAAATAGGGCAATTTCACCAAAATACTGCCCTGTAGTTAACTGTTTAATTACCTGTTGCTCTCCATCCAGCTCTTTAATAATTTGGATTTTGCCCGCAGCGATAATATATAAATGACCGCCCCAACTGCCTTCCGTATAGATAGTTTCTCCCCCCAACACCTGTTTTTGTTCTAGTGCTTGATCGATGGAAAACAGCTCATCAAGGGAAAGATTTTTAAACAGAGCAATGTTTCGCAATAAAAGCAATCGATTCATAGAGGTACTCACAGGGCAGGTAAGCTGATAAGCTACAGGAAACATTTCCCGTGTCACTGATTGTACGACGGGATCGGGATCTTTGAGTAAGGCTGTCGGCACAACCGCCAAGGCAACAGATGCACCTGTTTTGATCCAGCGATCGCTTGAGTCTAGAGCCTCCAGGAGTATTTTATAGCCTTTGTCTTCCAGCCATTGAGGAGTAACTTCTAGTTTACGGGGGGTTTTGCTGGATACTCTTTGTTCTAATAACGGCATTAAGGGTTGAACAAAACGACGATGATTGATGGAGGCGAGGATTTCGACGGCATTAGCTAAATCTCGGCGTTCGCCAGTGACGAAGATACGTTGTACTAAGTTAACGGTGCGGGAATAGCCAAGACAAGCAAGGATGTACAGTACTTTTTGTAATAACCGTTGTTGATAATCTTCAATAGCTACGGCTAAAAATTGCCAGCTAGGATCTTCTGTGGGTATTTGTTGTTGCCATTTACGAGTTAGGTTCAACTGCTGAAATTCAGGAATTAGGTGTTGAAACAGAATCTCGTTGGCACGTTTATTGTTTAATTTAGCGATCGCGGCGATCGCTGTTTGAACTACTAGAGGATCTGGTACAGTTAGCTGGGATTGAGCTATTGCTAACCCTTGTTTACCATAGGCAGCTAGAGTACAGGCTACCTGTTGACGCACTTGCGCCGAGACATCTCCTAATCCTTGAGTTACCTGGGCGATCGCTTCTGGAGTATGGGTAATTTCCAAGAGTTTGTAGGCAGCAACTCGCACGGCTGGGTTGTCATGTTGGGTTTCCGCTACAGCAATTTTAGTTAAACTAGAGTCTTGAGCCGTAGCTAGACTTACCAGCGCTTCTAAGGCTGCTTGCTTGGCTTCAGGATTGGCTTGGGGGAGTAAATATTCAATTAAGGTGACAAATTCAGGATTGCCACTATAGCGCACGACTCTGGCGATCGCTTTGATCGTTTCATCCGTTAATTTAAGCTGCCAGAATTGTTCGGCAATCTTAAAGTCTAAGTCTTTTGTCTGAGTGTTTTGAAAGCTAGCAACCAAGGCTAATGTCTGTACTTCGAGATCTCGATCGACTATTAAAGGTTCTAAGTCAGATGGAGTAAAAGGATACTGATTGGCAATTAAAACTTCTAAAGCAACTCCCCGTACACTGGGATTAGGATCGGCTAACAGCGAGGCAAATTCTGGGAGGATAGTTTGATTGCTGCTATACAGCTTTAAAATTCCCTGGCGCAAAGCACTATCAGCATTAGGTAATAAAGATTTCACCTCGGTAAAAAACTGTTCAGGATTACTCACATTAGTAGCTAACTCTAAACCTTTAAGTTGGTGATAGCGATCGTCACTAGTGAGAAATTCGCGAATGACGCTACTTGATTGTGGTGGTAATTGATTTTCAGGCTCATCAAAATCATCTAGATTAATGATATCGGTGCGAATCATCTCTTCTAAACTTTGGATGTAATATTTACCCATCGGAATACGTACCAGCAACAAAACCAGAGTTAAAATTATCGCTAGCCAGGTAATCTGCACCAAGCTGAGATAAAGATGACAGAGCCACAAGACTAGTCCAGCCAGAGTTAAGCCCACAGAATAAATTAAACCGTCGCTCAAAGCTCGAACCCGCCCCACATACTGATGGGGAATGCCATTATAGTTAAGCTGATGTACGGGCAAGTTGATGGCTTTATAAAGAGCATCACCATTAATCTGCAAGGCGATCGCCATCGGTAATTTAAAATTAAACAGCAACCCTCCTAAACTGAGTAAAGTTGTCAGCGGATAAACAGCGTTGAGTCTGGCTACTCCCACCCATTTGAGTAATGGGCGAGTAATACCATACAGAAATACCACCTGAATTAAAGAAATAATCATCCGCATCAATCCGAGAAATCCTGTTAGTTCAGACTCATCAAACTGCTGTCCATAGATATTAAACCAGAGGAATTCAGAGCAGATATAGATAATTACCAAGAGAAAAGTACTGCTAGCCAAAAACAACACCAGGGGATAACGTTTACCCAATTCGGGTAAGATTTTCCAAGATTCCCATAGGTTGAGTTTTTCCTCTTTGGGGGGAGTTTGTAAACGACGCTGAGAACGTTCCAAATAAACCAACTGCCCAAAAGCGATCGCCATAAACCAGGGCAAACACCACAATAATTCTGGGCTAGGAAAATAATTAGATAGCAGCAGGGTTAAACCACCCCCAACTAAAGTTCCTACTGCCTGAGCAATGCCGATAAAAGGAGCATAGCGCTTATATTCCAGAATCGTAAAATAGTCTGTCAGCAGCCCAGGATAGAGCAAATTATTATAAAAATCCCACTGAAAAAAAATCGCCATCAGCAGCACATAATAAACCCAAGTTACATCTAGGTTAATCAACCACCTCAAACCTACCATCAAGACAATTGAGCCTAATAGTACATAGCGAAATACTTGGGGGCGACTATAGCGATCGGCAATTTGCGAAAAAGCACCGTAAATGGGTAGAGAACATAAGCCAATCAACATAAAAGCGATCGGCAACTGCCCCGCACCTACTTGACTGACGAATAGTGAATTGGCGATCGCCATTGCCATCACGTTATAAATTAAGACTGTAACGGCTAATAGGAGCAGTTGAGGCAAGCGATCGAATTGCTTAATCATAATACTCTCTGCTCATCTGCTTGAGCTTCTCTTACTGAGGTCAAATCTTGTGTACTATCTGGCATCTCTACAATTAAATCACCCGTTAAATCATCCGTATTTTGCAGAAAAAACGTTAATCCCGCTGCAATAATCAAGGACACTCCACCTAAAACAACTGCCAATAAGCGATCTTCGTGCAGTAAATACTGCATAATCCAGCCAAAACCCAAGGCTGCTACAACTTCTGGTAACACGATAAAAAAATTAAATATTCCCTGATAAATTCCTTGGCGCTGGGACGGAATTGAACCACTCAACATGACATAGGGCATAATCAAGGCACTAGCCCAAGCAATCCCCAAGCCCAACATTGCCAAAAGTAAAACATATTGATTATGGATAGTTAACAAAGATACTAAGCAAATACCGCCACAGAATAAACATAAACCATGAGTCAAAGGACAACCTAAATATTTAGCAATACGGGGAATAACAAAAGAAAACCCCACACATACGGCGTTATAAACCGCAAAACAAATTCCCGCCCATTCGATCCCGTCACTGTAAAGCAGAGAATTCTGACTAGTCGCGCCAAAAATATTGCGCGCCACTGCGGGAGGGAAATACAGCAAGAAACAAAAAATACCCAGCCAGGTGAAAAATTGGATTTTAGCCAACTGTTGCATAATGTTGGGCATCTGTCTCAACGTCTGCCATGATTCCCTCAAACTGCTGACCACACCGCCCTGAGATGACTTAAGCTGCTCAAACTGAGCCAAATTTACGGGGGGATATTCAGGAGTGGTCACAATTGTCCACAATACAGTACCTAAAAATAATACTCCGCCCACATAGAAAGATACTTCCACCGTCAGGGGGATCTTACGCCAAGGGTTAATTGTCGCGTTGCTCAGGCGAAAAACATTACTCAAAATCCAGGGGAGTGCTGAAGCGGAAACCGCGCCTAAACCCAGCATCATACTTTGCACTGCAAATCCCTTAGTACGCTGCTCTTGGGATAATAAATCGCCGACGAAAGCGCGAAAAGGAACCATGCTGATATTGGCGCTAGTATCTAAAATCCAGAGTAATCCTGCTGCCATCCACAGGTTAGAAGCGTGAGGCATCAAAATTAAGGCGATAAAAGCCAGAATGGCCCCTGCTAAAAAGTATGGTCGTCTTCTACCCAGAAAATTCCAAGTATAGTCACTTAAATTGCCGACAATAGGCTGTACCAACAAGCCAGTTAAAGGGGCAGCCAACCAGAGCATTGGGAGTTGATCGGCGTGAGCGCCCAAATGCTCAAAAATAGCGCTCATATTAGCCATCTGTAGTCCCCACCCAAACTGAATTCCCAAAAACCCGAAATTCATATTCCATAGTTGTCGAGAATTAAATACAGGCTTTTGTGCAGATTGTGGCGAAATTAACATAAACAGAACCAGAGAAAAATAGTAAGCCCGTAACAGCCCAATAATATTGTAAGTTTAGGATAACTTTCTACCCGTTGCTGATTTGTCGATGCTGAAAATCTGCAACTAGGGGACAGTCTGATTGTGTGTGTGCTTAAATATGAGGACAGTAATTGATAGCGAAAATTACTTTTATTTCTCTCTTACAGATAAATAATTTGGAATCATCAGTAATTTAAAATGGATTTCAAACTTTATGATGAGGGCCTAAAGTCAGGTAGAGTTGTAGCTATCCACAGTGCGATCGCGTGAGGAATCAAAAAAATGAAGATTTTAGCACTAGCTTGGGAATTCCCCCCCCGTATCGTTGGCGGCATTGCTCGCCATGTAGCAGAATTGTATCCAGAAATCATTAAACTGGGATACGAAGTCCATTTGCTCACTGTGGAATTTGGTTCAGCACCTAAATATGAGATAGTCGAAGGGATTCATCTTTATCGCTGTCCTGTTAGTCATGGAAATGATTTTTTCCATTGGGTTGCTAATATGAACGATAGTATGGGCTGTCTTGGTGGCGAACTCTTAAACAAGCATGGCGACTTTGATTTGATTCACGCCCATGATTGGTTGGTAGGGGATGCAGCGATCGCCCTCAAGTATAATTTTAAACTGCCCCTCGTCGCGACGATCCACGCTACAGAATATGGTCGTTACAACGGTCTCCACAACATCAGACAACAGTATATCAACGGCAAAGAGAAACTTCTGGCTCATGAGGCTTGGCGCATCATTGTCTGTAGTCAATATATGCGTGAGGAAATTCAGCGAGTGTTTCAGTCTCCTCCAGACAAAATTGACGTGGTTTATAATGGCATCCGCCCTGAAAAAAAACATCACGGTAATAACTTTGATCGGACTAAATTTCGTCGTCGCTTTGCCAACGATCACGAGAAGATTATTTATTATGTCGGGCGTATGACCTATGAAAAAGGTATTTCTGTCTTGCTTGATGCTGCCCCACGAATTATCAGCTTGATGGGTGGCGGAGTTAAATTTGTGATTATCGGTGGAGGAGATACTAGCCGTTTAAAGTACCAAGCACAAAGCTTGGGAATTTGGGAACAGTGTTATTTTACTGGCTTTATGTCAGACGCTGATTTAGATAAGTTTCAGACGATCGCCGACTGCGCTGTTTTTCCTAGTTTATATGAACCTTTCGGGATCGTGGCGTTAGAAAGCTTTGCTGCTCGTGTTCCCGTGGTTGTCTCTGATACAGGGGGACTTCCTGAAGTGGTGGAGCATAACCGTACGGGAATTGTTACTCGTGCTAACGATCCTGACTCCTTAACCTGGGGTATTTTGCAAGTGCTACAAAACCCTGAATACTCTCAACAATTAGTCGAGCAAGCTTATAAATCAATTGCTGAACGCTTTAGTTGGCACGATCTAGCTAAACAAACTTGTGGCGTATATCTCCATATTGCTCATGAGCGATCGCAAATTATTTGGTAGATTACTGATTAACGGTGGGCATTATTTAGGCAATCGGTCTTGATTATTGTTATTTTCGATGCCCACCCTACACCTAATTACTTGTCTTACTTGGCAATTAGGTCAAAAATCTGTTAGCTTATACGTAGTCGTAATGAGTATGAGTTAAATCATGGTTAAAATAGTTGGAATTGTTGGTAGTCGTCGCCCAGATGCTTATAGTGCTTTAGCTTTACAGCAGGCAATGGAGCGGGTCAAGGAATTAGGAGCGGTCACTGATACACTGGACTTAAGAGAAATGCACTTACCTTTTTGTGATGGTGGTAGTGAATATCCAGGATATCCAGATGTGGAAATATTAAGAGAAAAAGTTAAGGCAGCAGATGGATTAATCTTGGCAACTCCCGAATATCATGGCAGCGTCAGTGGTGTATTAAAGAATGCATTGGATCTCATGAGTTTTGAACACTTGTCTGGGAAGGTAACTGGCTTGATTAGTGTTTTGGGTGGACAATCAAACAGCAATGCGTTGAATGATTTAAGAATTATTGTTAGATGGGTACACGGTTGGGTCATTCCAGAACAGATTGCGATCGGACAGGCATGGCAGGCGTTTGCACCATCAGGAGAGCTAAAGGATGAAAAGCTAGGGGAAAGATTCGATCAGTTTGCTCGAAGTTTAGTTAATAACTCCGCTTTATTAAACGGTAAACAAAATGGCGTTGCTGATTAAAAGAGTATTTAACTTACAGCGAATTTCAATTACCTATTACCCATTACCCATTACCCATTACCCATTACCCATTACTTCGATACATTAATCTGTCTACTCAATCGAAAACTGCGGTAAAAGCCCTAAGAACTTGGCAAATAAAGAGTTATACTACGGAGTTGTTGCCAAGACCCCTTTATGGTTAGTTTTTTGCGCCGTTACGTTAGCCTAATCTTATGGGTGTGTTTGTTACAGTCCTCCTTATCGGCGACGGAGTTACCAAAAGTGGCAAAGTCGGCTGATGCTTTACCTCATAAATTACGACCAACCCCAGATAGTCAGGAGGGTTTGATTGTAGTACCAAAACCTGTTCATTCTGCTCGCTCTGGTCGCTATTTAGTTACTCAATCAAGAAATGGCGATCGCCATAATTTTACTATTCCCACGGACAAAAATGCGCCATCGGGAACGGAGATCGAACAGGTGGAGGTAATTGAGGTAATTGCCGATCGCCAAGAATACGACCAATTGAGAGGAACAGTCACCGCCGAAGGCAATGTGCTGATGCGCTTTGCCCAATCTGTGATGACCAGCGATCGCCTGGAGATTAATTTAAACAATCGTCTGGCGGTGGCGCAAAACAACGTAGTCCTTACGCGAGGTGAACAAGTTCTCCGAGGAGAAAAATTTGAATATAATTTGGTGGCGGATCGAGGAACTATTACTGCCGCAGCAGGAGAAATCTATCAGCCAACTTTGAATCAAGATACCAACTTTAAGCAGCGGTTGACATCAGAATCTAATCTTGCCGAGCAAACTTTGGGCGATCGCTTAATTAATAGTCAGCCATTGACAGACGTTACAGCCACAGAGGGAATTGAGATTAATTTGGGCAGCCAAGGCATCGATCTCTTGGGAGATAATAATAATTTTAGTGGTGGTTCAACGATCAAAAGACTGCGGTTTGAGGCAGATAGATTGGATTTTGAGAGCAACAATTGGAAAGCGGCTAATCTACGCCTGACCAACGATCCGTTTTCACCACCTGAATTAGAATTAAGATCTAAAACAGCTTCTTTTCAACAGTCATCTACTGGTGGCAAGCTGACTACTACTGAATCAGACTTAGTACTTGATGATCGTCTCAAAATTCCCTTTCTTGTCAGCGCATTTGCCTTTGATAGCCGTATTGTTAGACCAGAACTGTTTAATTTTGCTTTTGATGGAGATGAACGTGGTGGGCTATATTTAGAACGCAGCTTCAACTTGTTTAATGGTGAGCGGTTTAGCTGGAGCATTACCCCACAATATTTCTTACAGCGAGCATTATTCCCCTCCGCGTTTGGCTTTAGTGATGACGATCAAGGAGGGTTAGTCGATCCCTCAGTGTTTGGTTTAACTAGCGCTATTCAAGCCGATTTTAATCCCAGAACCAATTTGAATGGTAATTTTTCCTTGGCAGGGATCGAGCTAGACAATTATGAAGACAATTTAAGAAGCAAAGTTGAGCTACAGCATCGACTCGGCAACCTCAACAATCCCTATCAACTAGCCCTAGAATATAATTATCGCGATCGCCTATTTAACGGTTCGTTAGGTTTTGAAACTGTGCAACAGAGTATTGGTGGGGTGATCACTTCCCCTCAAATAACTTTAGGCAAGACTGGCGTTAATTTAAATATTCAAGGATCGATTAAAAACATTGATAGCGATACCGATCGAGCAGATTTACTGGAGCCAGAACGAACTAACGATCGGATTAATCTAACTCGCTATCAAGGAGCAGCATTTCTGGATAAAAACTTTTCCCTGTGGACTGGTAAAGCATTACCTAGCACCAAAGACCAGGGATTACGCTATACTCCCGTCCCCGTAGTTCCCTATCTAAATCTGTTTACGCAAGTTTCGGGAGTCGGCAGTTTATACAGTAATAGTGATTCCCAGCTATCTTTAGAGGGAAAGATTGGTATTGAGGGACAAGTCGGTCATTTTTCTCGCGACTGGCTAGATTATACGGGGTTTCAATTCAGCTATTCCCAAAATCTTCGTGGTGATGAATCGCCGTTTCGCTTTGATCGTTTAGTAGATCGGCAAATTTTATCCTTTAATCTGACCCAACAAATTTATGGCCCTATTCGTGTAGGTTATCAAACGTCAATCGATTTACGCGATCGCGATGTGATCAGTAGCGACTATATTCTGGAGTATAGTCGCCGTACTCATAATATTATCTTACGTTATAATCCCGTCTTAGAAATCGGTTCTTTCAGTTTGCGAATTAGCGACTTTAATTGGCAAGGAAATTCCGAGCCTTTTAGAAATGAAGGAATTACGCCCGTGATTCAGGGAGTTGATTAACTAACCGCAGTTGAGGTTCAGGCCATTAAACAGTCAGGGGAACTTTAATTGAGTTGAGCAATAGGTTACAAACTTCTCTGACAGCACCTTGACCACCTAATTGTTCTGTAATATAAACGGCGATCGCTTTATTTTCGGGGATGGCATCGGCTACGGTTAGAGGAACACCAACTGATTTTAAGACAGGTAAATCATTTAGATCATCGCCCATATAAGCCACTTGGTCTAAAGATAAATTAAGCTGCTGACAAAGATTTTGTAGGACGATCATTTTATCGCCTACGCCAATAAAACAATTGGTAATACCTAATTTTTGAGCGCGATGGTTAGTAGCAGGAGAGTCATTAGCACTGATAATTGCTACTTCGATTCCCGCTTGCATAATTAATTTAATTCCTTTGCCATCTTTAACATTAAATTTCTTACAGACTTCGCCACTTTCGCTATAGTAAAGTCCGCCATCGGTTAACACTCCATCCACGTCCAAAGCCAAAAGTTTAACTTGAGCAAAGCTAGACTGTAATTTAGTTTCTATCATCGTCAATTTATAGCAGTCCTATTTGATTCATGAAACGACATTGATTGGTTTTTAGGTAGTAGGTAGTAGGTAGTAGGTAATAGGTAGTAGTTAGTAGGTAATAGGTAATAGGTAGTAGGTAGTAGGTAGTAGGTAGTAGGTAGTAGGTAGTAGGTAATAGGTAATAGGTAAAAAACTCATTACCCATTGCTTATTACCCATTACTCTAAGCTTGCTCACCCATCATTAATTAATTGACAAAGCAATAGCTGATAGCTAGTTAATTAAAACGTAGTTTCTTCAATTTGAATATATTAGCCATAGGTCAAAACATTAGGACATTTTTGAAATATTACTTCCCATTTCCTACTTCCTATTTCCTATTTCCTATTTCCTACTTCCATTTCCTATTTCCTATTTCCGTTTTAAACTAAGGCTGGAAGAGGCATTTCAAGGCTATTACGCACATTGACGATTGAGCGCAAAACATTTTCTAAATTAGCCAAATAAATCATATTAGGCCCATCACTAAAAGCTTGGTCGGGATCTTCATGAATTTCCATAAATAATGCATCCATGCCAATGGCAGCAGCAGCACGAGCTAGATAAGGGACAAATTCTCGTTGTCCTCCTGATGTATTGCCCTGTCCTCCAGGCATTTGTACACTATGGGTAGCGTCAAATACGACGGGATAACCTAAAGCGCGCATCTGAGGTAGAGAGCGAAAATCGACAACTAAGGTGTTATAGCCAAAACTAGTACCGCGTTCGGTTAGCAGGATACGATTGTTGCCACATGATTCTAATTTAGTGACCACATTTTTCATATCCCAAGGCGCTAAAAACTGACCCTTTTTGACATTGATCGTCTTGCCTGTAGCAGCAGCAGCCACCAAAAGATCGGTTTGACGACATAAGAAGGCTGGAATTTGGAGAATATCTACAACTTCAGCAGCGATCGCAGCTTGTTCTGGCAGATGAATATCAGTCACCAACGGGACACCGATTTCGTCTTTTACCCTTTGCAGAACTTTTAGACCTTCTTCGATTGGATAGCCTCGAAAGGAATCGATGGAGGTGCGATTTGCCTTATCAAAGGACGATTTAAAGACAAAGTTAATCTTCAAGCGATCGCATACTTTCTTAATCTCCCTAGCCATCTTAAGGGTAAATTCCTCAGATTCGATCACACAAGGCCCACCAAACAAGGTTAGAGGACAATGATCGCCAACGGCTAAACTGTCTGTGATTTGAGTTCTGACCATAATGTATTTGTCTCCAAAATTAGTTCTTGAGCTTTAATTAAATCTTCAGCAGTATTGACTTCTACTACAGCTTTCGCCGTTTGACAGACGCGAATGGTGTAGCCATGTTCGAGAACTCTTAGTTGTTCTAAACCTTCACACTCCTCGATCGGCGTAGAGGAAAGTTGCGTATATGTTTCCAAGAAATCTTGACGAAAGGCATATAGCCCTAAGTGATGATAAACTGGGACTTTGACAGGATTACGGTAAAAAGGAATCGGCGATCGCGAGAAGTAAAGAGCCTGTTGTTTTTGACCACACACGACCTTGACCGAGTTGGGATCGTGATATCCTGTGTCGTGGTCTAAGGGACAAGCCAAGGTAGTCATTTCAGGCAATTCACCCTCTAGATATGGTGTGACTAATTCCTTTAACATCTCAGGCGTGACAAAAGGTTGATCTCCTTGGACATTCACCACTACCGCAAACTCAGGATATCTGGTGGCTACTTCGGCTACGCGATCTGTACCTGTCGTATGTTGAGAACTTGTTAATTCAACCTCCCCACCAAAAGCCTCGACGCGATCGGCCACCAATTGACTATCAGTCGCCACTACAACTTTGGTAAATACTCTAGAGCTTACCGCTGCTTCATATACCCACTGCACCATTGGTTTATCACCGATCGAGGCTAAAACTTTTCCCGCTAATCTTTGAGAATCGTAACGTGCGGGAATTACTGCCAGAATTTTCATTACAAACCACTCCTCACTATATCGTGTAAACGAATTAGACCAATGCTTTTTTGTTCGCGATCGACAACAGGTAACACGGAAATTTGTGACTCCCGTTTTTCCATCAACTGCAAAGCAGCATAGGCTAAAGTTTCAGGCGCAACTACCGTTGGGTTATTGGTCATCATGTCTTTTGCCGTTAAATGATCTAACTCAGTTGATTGAATTTTCATCATCCACCGACGCAAATCACCATCAGTAATAATCCCCAGTAATAGCTCTTCTCGATCCACTACATTAACCGCACCAAATCCTCCTTGGGTTAAAGCGCAGACTACTTCAGTCCACTTGGCATCAGGAGTTAATTTAGGATAGCCAGTACCATGCATTAAATCTGCCACCCGCAATGTAAGACGTTTCCCCAGTCTTCCCGCAGGATGATTGAAAGCAAAAGCTTCTGGAGTTAAACCTTTCATCTGTACTAGAGTCATCGCCAAAGCATCACCAATCGCCAAAGCAACAGTAGTACTGGTAGTTGGAGCTAAATTTAATGGACAGGCTTCGCGATCGACAGAAGCATCTAAAACCGTATCGGCAAGAAGAGCCAAAGTTGACTTAGTATTACCTAAAATGCCAATAATTGGTACCGATCGCAGTTTTAAATGAGGAATCATGGTTAGTAATTCATCTGTCTCACCACTATTACTCAGCATGATCACAACATCTTCTTTGGTGACGATCCCAAAATCACCATGAAGAGCATCGCAAGGATGCAAATAAATTGCTAATGTGCCAATACTGGTGAGAGTAGCAGCAATCTTTTTTGCCACAATCCCCGATTTGCCTACCCCAGTCATGATCACTTTTCCTGGGCAGTTATTTAATAGCTCTATGCTTTGAGCTGCTTGTTCTCGATCTAACTGCTCAGAGGCTCTATTAATAGCCGACGCTTCAATTTTAAGCAATTGATATATATGAGAAACAGGAGAAGTTTGAATTGGTTCGGTATACATTTTGAGTAGCGTATAGATGAAATACTTAGTAAGGAGTACACCAAAGAATATTGGTTGGAATTGAAATATAACTGGGAGGGTTGCTTGCGTAAAGGATGAAAAGTTGGTAGGCTAAAAACACTGAATTGGCAGCAATTTATGCAATCTTTCTAATTCATCTTGTCGCTCATTTTCAACTTTAGTTCGATGCCAAGAAACATTTTGTTTAATTACTTTGGCTGGTGAACCAGTGGCTAAAGAAAAACGAGGTATTTCACCTGTAACTAGGGATCTAGCGCCGATAATTGAACCCGATTTTATTTTTGCTCCTTTAAGTATTAATGATTCTTGAGCAATCCAAACATGAGATTCGATTAAAACATCAGCGGCGTTGTTAATAACTTCCAGGGAATCTAGATCGAATATATCGTGCATATCTGAACATCTCATCCAGGTGTTAGCCGCAATCATACAATCATCGCCTACAAAGATACCTTTGGAGTCATTTGTGACACAAGTAACTCCACTAGATGTTGAATCTTTACCCCAGTAAACACAAGAACGTGGTGAATGCATCCAAACTGTAAACCAATTTTTATGGCGACTATTTTCATTCAGAATTACCATGCCTTCTGAGTCATAAAACCTAATGTCACCGACGCCAATTTTGCTTTTATTGGCTGCAAAAAAAACATTGTTAGAACCATGAAATTCCAGAGCAGTTTTTTTCAAAAAAGGATTATAGTTTTTGCCGATAATAATATAATTTACGGCTTCATTTGCTTGAGGAAGCTTATTGATCGATAAATTTTTAGGTAGCTGTTGCTCATAGGCAGTATTCTTTTTAACGCATATTATTTCATAGGCATCTAATTGGGATAAAAAAGTATTTCTGTCTGATTGAGAAAAATTGCTTTCAATTAGATTGAATATTTCTTGACTTAGTTGATGGTAATTCATAAGATCTTGTTCCTAAACAATTTTTCTCGGATATTTTGCTGATATTTAAGCAATTTCTTTTAAATCATAGTCAAATTGAGTAATAATTTGTTGATAATTTGAGCTATCTATTGTATTGGTTAAAATTTCGCCAGAAGATACTCCCAAACAATCAATAACATAAACAATCAAATTATCTTCAGCTAAAATATTTCTGACTTGAGACTTTGTTTGATTGGGGTTTTCGATAATTACTATGAAAGTATAGTTTTTAGTTAATTTGCTTAAAAAAGAAGTAAATTTTCTAGCATCTTCTAGTTCAAAATTTACTTTTTTAAACTCAGAATTGAATTCTATAAAGTGGCGATGGTATTTTTCTGGCTCTTGGTATACGGTATGGACAAATAATTTATTGTCAGTAGAATCAAGTATTTCTTTGAATCTAGTTATACAACGTTGATAGTAATGGTAGTCATCCCGATCATCTTTAGGATTATGATGATTAAATAATCTCTTGTGATAATAACTATGTCCAGCTTGCTTTGGTTTCTTAGAATTGATTAATTCTAGATTCAAAAAGGATTTAAAGTCATCTTCAATAGTGTGCTGAATCATGTCTAAATTACTAAAAATCCAGTCATATGGAAGAGAAAACAGTTTTAATCCTAATTTCTTTAAATATAACGAAGTATTACAAGCGCAGCCCAAGCTAACTACATGATTGTAGCATTGTTTGTGATTAATTTTGGTCATTACATCATTTGTCATGAGTTAATTCCTCAATTTTTGATTAATTTAAACTGTGAAATATTTCTTGATTTTTTTAGCTAATAGTTTAGCCAAAATCAGTAAATAAAATCTAAAATAGCTTATCCTACTGTTTATATATTTGACAAATTATATCTGTATCTACAAAATTGAATCCCCAGAAGCTACGTAAAGAAGTTCTAATTCTGTTTGGTTTTTTGGGTATTTTGATATCTGTGATCGGCGTAGTTAATACTAAAGGTGCAAGAATTGTCCGCCAAAAATCTGCTGAAAAAATAGCATCGTCAATAGTAAAGAAAGAACCTAATTGAAATTCTCCTTCATTAAAGTCTTCAGTGAAGCGAAAAGGATATTTGGCAAGATGATAACCTTCTTTCCCTAAATATCTAGCTTCAATTGATGTACTAGAACTAATACTATATACTGCCTCGATATTTTCGTGAGACATCAAATAGTAAAAGTTATCCGTAACTGTTACACAGTTATTGAATAAGCGAGAAATTGAAATAGCTTCAAAAGGATCGGCACTGTAGGGATGAGATTTAATAATTAAAGTATCGTATGAATTAGAAATTTCGCTAAATTTATCTAAGAAATTACTAACCTTATGAAATTTTCCCTCATTAATCAAAACTTTATCATCTGTTGTTTGTCCAGCAAAAAGAGCCGCTTTACCAGTAATGTCTAATCGTTTTAAACGATTCATTGATGCCATCACAATCCCAGCTTGAATTAAAATAGATTCTTCAGGAACCAAATAATTCTGTAATAACTGAGAAATTTCCCGATTATTACTTCTAATCCCAAAAACCAAGTCATCAAGAAAGCGTACAGGATGAATAATAATATCTACAAAAGGAATATTTAAACTATCCAGAGCAGATTTTAATAATTCTGGTAACTCAAAGGCAATGACAATCGAGTTTTTAAAATTCAACCAAACTTGTTGCAAAAATTCTTCACTAAAATCATTGTGATAAAAAAGTTTTGGCCATCCCTCCATTGATATCTCTTCATCAATCATGCGATAACCTGAGCTGACTAAAGATATATCTTGTTTAGAAAATAATTCTGTCTCTACTGGTAAAGAAGTAGCTAGCTTTAGAGGATTTTTTAAAGCATGATATAACCATTTAATATTTCCATCTTGAGTAGGTCTTTGATTATAACTAACTCGAAAAATGTCTCCTGTAAATTTTATTTGCTTGTAGTTAGTCTGCATAAACTCAAATCATTACACCTAGAGAGAGAACAAAAATAAACGATGATAATTGCCGTATAAAATTAGCAGTAACTAATTAAATTGATTAGCGGTTGATAGCAGCTTTCAGGTGAAAACTGTTGCTCAATAGTAGTTTGACCCTGTTGAATTAATTCTGTTGCTAGATTTGGCTGCTTGACTAATTTAATGAGGCTTTCAATAAATTCCAGACGGTTATGAGCAACTATAATGCCATTTTCAGCTTGGTTATCTATGCCAACACTGCCTTCTTTTGATGAGATAAGTGGCTTACCATAAGCTAGTGCTTCTAAAGTTTTGATTTTTAGTCCTCCCCCCACAAAAACTGGGTTAATCATGCAATCTACTAAAGAATAAACTTCCGCTTGACTTAGCTGATCTGACATATTTTTGATCGATTCATCAGCATCACAAATACCCGCAAAGCGATCGCCAACTTTACCAAAAATATATAGGTTAAGATTTAATTGCTTAACTATGGGCCAAACCTGTTTGATAAACCAATCTAAACCGCTATAATTAGCTTCGTTATCGGCACCAATAAAGCCAATATTTTTAATTTCATTTAATTTTCGATATTGACTGTCGTAAGTTACCGAATGAGGACAGAGTAACAAGACTTTATTAGGCAACATTTTGCGTAAAATTTCATACTCGTTCTTTTGAATTGCTAAGACTGCATCAAAATGATTTAAGATAAACTGCTCTTCTTGATAAGAAACCGACATAGAAATTGCATTGAGCATTTGATGCTGATAAAAACGATACTCTCGAAAACACATAACATCGTGAGTATCAATTAATTTCAAGCAATTACTTGGTATAGCATCTTGTAAATAAGCAAGATATATATACTCAATTAGCACTATATTTGGTTGAACAGCAGCAACATACTGCGCAAATGTCGTGTAAAAAGCATCATGCCTTCTTTTTTTTAATCCTTGGATATTAGCAAAAGAAGTTAATTTTGGTAACCCAGCTTCTTCTGGTTTTAGATGTTGGTCAAAATCTTTATAGCTGACCACCATATTTTCAAACCCAGCTTCTTTGATCTGAGTTCTTCTTTGTAAACCGATGCTACCAAAGAAAAATATTTTTAAAGAACAATGATTCTTTAAGGCTTTAGCTATTGCTAAGATACGTTGATGGCTACCCATTTTACCCTCCCAAAAAGGAGCGTCTGTTGCTAGCACAAGTTTTTTTTGATTGACAATACTTTCTAAGTTCATTTTCCTAATTGGTGACCGTATAATTAGGAATCAAACTAACTCTTTCAACCAATAATCCAATCGACCTACAGTCAGCTTTTTGGGGGACTACAGTTTCGTCTATAATTAAATCGATCGCCAGAAAAGATTGAGCTTTTTCTTGAGGAATAGTAATTTCTCCTCGAACAACCGCAGGGAAAAAATTGTTTTTTCTTTGGATTAAAGATGTCTCTAATGTCCGATCGTTGAGATTAACGGTTAATGTTTCTAATAGATCGAGCTTTGCTTCTGCTCGAATAACTATTTCTAACTTATATTTTCCTGCTACTGGGTAAGGCAAGACTATTGAAGAAACTGTACCAGGGCCACTCCAACGTCCATGTTCTTCAGCATCGTACCAACCTGAACCCACAATACGCTCTTTAAGTTCACATTTAACCAACATTGGTTTATTTAAACCAATAATTTTTTCCAATTCAACATTTTGTTGAGCCTGTGGATCTACCGTATCTTCTGAAGGGTTAAGTACCTTTGTTTTTAAATAGTGAATATCAGTTTTGATTTCTGCTAAACATTGTACTAAGGCATCAACATCCATTTCTTTTTTTCCCTCATTAATATGACATAACAATTGATTAAGTAGAATTGAATATCGCTCTACAATAGCGGAGTCAGTTAATTTACGCCTTAATTCACTAATAGTTAGATCTACACAATGCTCAATATTTTCGGGAGTTTCTCTAGCTTGAGAAGTTTTGAAAAGCTGCTGTTTCTCCTCTGCGGTATAAGTAGATGTTGGTGTTTTATTTACAGCATAATCACTTTGATCGATCTTTTGTTCTAACTGTTGGTTAATAATTTTAGACTGAGGAAAATGCTTGATGGCAGTTTTTTGTACCTCGACAGCATGGTCATAAAGTTTAGATTGAATTAAAAGATCGATTAACTTGGCATATACCCATTCTGGCTGTTCTGAGTCCAAAATAATCGACTTTTGATAAGAGGCGATCGCTTTGTCGAGATGATTTATTTTGTGAAAAAATATGCCAGATGCTCTTGAGATCTCGGAGGAATTAGCATATATTTTATGGGCTTTGATCACTAAACTTTGAGCTGTAGCATAATTTCTAATTTGGGCTGCTACTGTAATAGCATTGGCATAAATCCACTCTGACTGTAATTCATTTAGCTCTATCGACTGCAAATAAAGATTAAGTGCATCTTCTAGCTGATTTTGCTTGTGCTTATTAACAGCTTGAGTGTGCAATTCTTCAATCTGATTCTCAATATTTTGGTTTTGTGTTTTAGTAGTCATCAAAATAGATTATGGTACACAAGTAAATCAATAGTGGATTTTTACGAAAACTATTTTGTCTATGTTTTAGCTAGAAGTTTAGCTAAAATATACGCTCTTTAGTTATTAACAAAAAAAGGACAGGGTTCAGCTTTTACAATCGATACTTCTACTGTATTGCTTTGAATCAATGCAGTTTATTGTCGATTAGATTTCTACATAAAAATAACATTATCCCTCTAGAACTTACATTAGTGTAATTACTGATTGATCGAGGTTTTTGCTTAAGTACAAGTGCTAATTGTTACGGTTTGCTCATGACAAGAACTAATTAAATATATCTAATAGTTTTCACGGATAAACCAACCGATCAACGCTAGTTTATCCAAGAGTTTCTCTTATGTCGAAGGAAATTGTAAAACTTGACGTAACTTCTGCTTAATTAGCTTAGGACTATAATTCGCGATCGCCTGGTGAGAATTGCTCGAAATTGAGTTCCAAAGGTATTTGTCCGTATAAAGACGTAAAATTTGTTGAGCAAAGTTGAGCGAATTACTAGCTTCTAAAATATCTTGTTCGGGAACGAGGTTCATTCCTTCGGTGCCAATTTGCGTAGAAACTACGGGCAAGCTATATTCCAAGCTCTGACCGATTTTACCTTTCATCCCTGCACCATATCTGAGGGGAGAGACAGATAGCTTGTGGCTTAAAAAGTAAGGGCTAACATCATCAATATATCCCGTGACGGCAATGCGATCGCTCTCCAAAGCTAAGACTTCAGCACTAGGGTTGTTACCAAGTAGCGTGACTTTAATCTCAGGTTGAATCTGCCAGACTAGAGGCATAATTTCCTGACAAAGCCACTGCACCGCATCGATATTGGGTAAATGATTGTAGCTACCGATAAATAAAATTCCCTCACGATGTTCAAAATTGGGGAGATCGCCCTGATAAGCATGATGAATGTTGGGGATCGTGGCGACTTGCTCGACTCCTTGAGCTTCGAGGATCTTTTGTTCCGTTGCCGTAACCGTAATGGTTAGATCTGCTAGATGAGCCATTTTTAATTCTTGCGCCTGCATCTCCACCCATTGTTCTTTAGCACAGTGGTTCGAGTCGATCGCCCAAGCTCTTTTGAGTCTAAGATAATGAAGATCGATCGTATCGTAGATTAGCTTGATTTCTGGTTTCTGGCGGATGAGCGCAGCATATTTTTGATTTAGTTCAGGACGGCAAATCCAGGCTAGATCGATTAAATCTAGGCGGGACTCAATTTGCGACTCGATTCCTCTGCCATAGCCTGACTGGGTATATAAAACCTCAATTTGTAAATTCTGTAAGACAGAGACGTAAGGTTCTTGCTTAAATCCGTTATCCGCAGCAAAGATGACATGATAGTTTAAATCCTTGAAAATTTTTAACAGTTCAAATAATCTGCGGGAGCCAGATTCGCGATCGTAGCTGGGCATATAGCTATCAATCACCAAGATAGTCTGACCGCCAAAATGATTCCTCGCAGCCACAGAGGCATTAGCTTTCCCCAAATTAGGTAGATAATGATCCTGGTTTAAATTAGCTTGCCACTTCTGCTTAAACTTAATGGCATTAACTGCCTGATATTGCTTAATACCGTTAGTAATCGAAGTTCCCGAACTAATCCCCTCATAGTGAATTACTTCCGACTTAGGTTGATACATCACCTTCATCCCTAACTGATGACGAATCGCGAAACACAGATCGGTATCTTCATAGTAGGCGGGGGCAAAATTCGTAGCAAAGCCGTCCAAGCGCTCAAAAACCTCTTTTTTGACCATCAAACTCGCTCCCGAACAATAGTCCACAGGACGCAGATAATTATATTCGGGAGCATGAGGATTTTCTTGTCTGCCATAGTTCCAGGCTGAAGCATCTTGCCAAACAATTCCCCCAGCTTCTTGAAGAGTACCTTGAGGATAAATTAATTTAGAACCTACTGCCCCAACTGTTTCATCTTGAGCCAACACTTGAACTAGACTAGCAATACAGTTCGGCTCGATCTGCGTATCGTTGTTGAGAAAATAGAGATATTTACCTTTAGCAACTGCTGCACCCTGATTGCAGGCATCAATAAAACCTTGGTTTGCTGGTTGATTAATTAAATTAACTGCCATCAGAAACGATAAAATTTCCTCAGTTCGATCGCTCGAACAGTCATTGACCAGGATAATCTCCACAGGAATAGATCGATCGAAGTTAACCGCGATCGCTTTAAGACATCTTAGAGTGTAATCTAACTGGTTATAGACAGGAATAACGATCGATACTTCTGGAGTCTCACTATGAGGCAAAAGTTCTTGTAATTCGGCAGCAAAGGCAACACAATCGATCGGCTCGGGAACAATCGGCGTAATTGCCAAAGATAGAGCAGAATCTCCTTGATATTGCTGAATTTTACTCAAAACATCAATATTCTTGGGCTGCACCTGGAGCGCCATTTGATAGGTGACCAGCGCCTGCTCTGGTTTACCCGACTCGGCTAGAAGATTGCCTAACTTAAGATATAAATCCACATTGCGATTATCGATCGCCAAAGCTTGATGATAGACATCAGCATTTTGCGGATCTTGTTCAATAGCTTGCAAAAAACAATCTAAGGCCTGTTGACGATCTTGCTGACTACGACGATAAAAAGCATCCCCTAGCTTTTGCTGCACTTGGGGTAAATCCGCTTGTAGTTTAGCTGCCTGTTGATAAAAGGCGATCGCTTCTGGCCACTGACCTAACTTGCTATGGGCTTCAGCCAGATTATAATAAGACCAAGGAAAATCAGGATTAAGTTTAATTGCCTGGCGATATGCAGGGATTGCTTCTGAGCATCTATCTAACTGGATCAGAGCATAGCCTAAATTATTGTATGACCAGGAATTTTTAGTCTTGAGGGCGATCGCCTGACGATAAGCCTGAACCGCATTTGACCATTGCTGTTGCTGAGTAAAAACTTCTCCTAATTCATGACAGGCTTGAACATGATGGGGATCGGATTGAATTGTTCTTTGGTAGCATAAAACAGCCCGTGACCACATTTGTATTGCTTGATAAATATTACCCAAAGCAAAATATAGTTGCGGATGGTGTTGCCGTTTTAAAGCTGACAAATAGCAGGAAATTGCCGATTTTACCCGACCCAATTGGACTAATAACGCTCCAAAAGCCAGATAAGCTTCAATTAACTCAGGCTGTTGCTCAATTGCTCGACGATAGCAGGTAATAGCTAACTCGTGCTGACCTTGACTAACAAAACTTTTAGCCTGCTCTAATAATTCATAAGATTGCACCGAGTCGGCAGCAGCTTTTTTAAGTGCGATCTCCTTACTACCTAAAACTGATGGAGAATCTAGCGATCGCGAGTCTACCGTACCAATATTATCAATATTATTAGTACCGTTGGTCAACTTTAAAATCAGCCGACAGTACTTAGCTGCTTCCGACCATAATTCTAGACTTTCACAGAGCTTGAGAATTTCTTTGTAGGTTTCAACTCGCTGGGGTTTGAGTTTCGCTGCAATCAGATATTGTTCTAAAGCAGCTTTTAATTCTCCCTGCTGTTCTAAATTCCGTCCCTGTGCTAAATGACTATCGATCGAATTAGCTTTGGGCGATATCTGGTTACTTGACTGAGTTTGCTGTAATAATAATGTGGCTTTAGCTAAATGTTTCTTGACCGCAGTCAAGTTAGGGTCAATCTTCAGCGCCTGTTGATAATAGTTAATCGCCAATTGGTACTTTTGTTGATGAACGTAGAGAGTTCCCAAGTTGGCATAAACTTCGACAAAATTAGGCTGAAGCTTGATTGCTTGTCCATAAGAGCTAATCGCTTCTTTTATTTGCTCAGTTTGTTGCAGAGCATCCCCCATCAGCTTATGAGCTTGGGGTGAGTGTTGATTTAAACTGAGAGCTTGAGCGCAGGCTTGAATGGTCTTTTGCCATTGCTTAGATTGCCAGTATTTTTGTGCTTGTTCTAAACAAGCTTGAGCCTCATCTACTTGGAGCATTTTTAAATCGGGTGGAAAAGAATTAACTTATAGGTGCAACTAATCGCGAACCTAACATTTAATCGGCTAATTGACCACTCAAATTAACTGCTTTAGCTTTGAAGCACTAATATAAATAGGCGTAATTAGTGATCTCTCCCTAGTTCCCTAATTCCCTAATTTCCTAATTCCTGACCAGACTATCTTCTAAATTATTGCTCTTTAAAACTCTTAAAACGACAAATCACATTTCGCGATCAAAGCCAAACTTGTCTCGAATTTGTGAATTAAAATACTGTCCCACTGAGCCAGTTTCTTTCAATTCTTGATAAATCTTTTCAGGCACATCAGAATATTGATAGACGCTGCCATTACCAAAAACAACTCGCAGAGTTTGCTTGTCTGCATCATAGTCAAAGTCTTTAATTGCTGTACTTTGATTTTTGAGTAGAGGGAAAGCAATTACATCGCGGATGCTAGGAGAGTCGGTTAACAGCATAACCAAACGATCTATGCCGATGCCTAAACCAGCAGTAGGAGGCATCCCATATTCTAAGGCTGCTAAAAAGTCTTCATCAATATCGTTAGCTTCTAAGTCGCCTGCTGCTTTTTTGGCTGCTTGAGCTTCCAGTCTCCCTCGTTGATCTAGAGGATCGGTTAACTCCGAAAAACTATTGGCAGTTTCTCTACCCACCACAAATAGTTCAAATCTTTCCACTAATCCTGGTTTGTCGCGATGGGGTTTTGCTAGAGGGGATATTTCTACGGGGTAGTCGGTAATAAAAGTCGGCTGGATCAAAGTGGTTTCTACTTTCTGCTCAAAAGCCTCGTTGAGCAATTTACCAATAGTTTGGCAGTCTGCGGGAACTTCGATCCCAGCATCTTTAGCTGCGGTTCTCGCCAAGTCGAAGTCGCTAAACTGAGCAAAGTCTACTCCTGTGGCATCTTGAACAACTTCATGCATGGTTACTCTGCGCCAGGGAGGAGTTAAATCTATTTCCTCTCCTTGGTAGGTAACTTTAGTTGTACCTAATACTGACTGCGCCACATCGCTAATCATGGTTTCCGTCAACGCCATCATGTCGTGATAGTCGGCGTAAGCTTGATACACCTCGATGGAAGTAAACTCAGGATTATGGCGGGTTGAAACTCCCTCATTACGAAAGATTCTGCCTAGTTCAAACACTCGCTCAAACCCACCAACAATTAATCTTTTGAGGTGTAACTCGGTAGCGATACGGAGATAGAGATCCATCTCCAAAGTATTGTGATAAGTAATAAAGGGACGAGCTTCCGCACCACCTGCTTCGCTTTGTAAAACGGGAGTTTCAATTTCTAAAAAGTCCCTAGTTTCTAAATAACGACGAATCGCTGCGGTAATTTTGGCGCGAATACGGAAAGTCTGTCTTACCTGGGGATTAACAATTAAATCTACATAACGCTGACGATAGCGTTTTTCGGTATCCGTTAAACCGTGCCATTTATCAGGTAAAGGTAATAAAGATTTAGTCAGAATTTGAAACTCACTGACATAAACCGAAAGTTCACCCTTTTCTGTCCGTTTAACCGTTCCTTTGACACCTAAAATATCCCCCGTGTCAGAAAGCCTTTTCAGGTGATTAAATGCCCCCTCTAAGTCTTCTGACATAGTTTGATTAATTCTTTTTTTCTCTAGGTAAAGCTGGATTTTTCCCGTCTCGTCCTGTAGTTCGAAAAACGCCAGTTTACCAAAAACACGGCGCGCCATAATTCTCCCAGCGATCGCCACTTGGTCTTCTACCTCTTCTCCCGCAGCCAGAGCGACATATTTTGCCTGTAACTCAGCAGCATGATGACTTGATTCCCATTTATAAGCGTAGGGGTTCAAGCCCAATTCCTTCATCTGGGCCACCTTTTCAATTCTGGTAGCGCGAATTTCGTCTAAATTAGAACCACCTTGGGGCTTATTTGAGGAATTATCTTCTGCCATTACTACTAAAATTTAGATTAATCGGGATTAAGTTGATTTGCCTGTACTGCGATCGCTTAAAAGATGCTGCTACATGACAAACAGATTGAATTATAACGTATCTAAGTACTTCAACTGGCTTGTCACTAAAATTGATTGTTGAATTTTATTATGTTTATTGCTCCCAGAAAATTCACGCTAATTGGTTTAGGATTAATCGCGCTCTTAACTAGCTGTAATTCAGTCGCCAAGACACCAACAGCTACGATTAAAACTCAGAATTTAACCCCAACGCCGATTAAAATTACCCTAGCAGATCTGCCCCAACCTTATGCTAGCGAGTCTGCTAGTAATTCCCCTAACGTGATACCTGTACCCAATCGACCCACACTACAAGTTCCTGCTGGATTTAAGGTTAATGTCTTTGCTAATAATCTTCCTGACGTACGTTGGATGACCGTAACTCCTGACGGCGATGTCTTAGCAGTACAGTCCAAACAAAATAAAATTACTCTATTACAGGATAAAAATAACGATGGCGTTGCTGAAATAAAACAAACATTTGGCGATCGCAATAACAATCTCGATCAGCCTTTAGGCGTTACCTTTGCTGGAGATGCTTTTTATGTAGCCAATACAGGGGAAGTGTTGCGCTTTAACTATCAGCCAGGACAGTTAGAACTTGAGGGAACAGGCACACAAATCACGGAACTAACTCCAGGGGGCTATAATCAGCACTGGACGCGCAATATTGTTACCTCCCCAGATGGCGATCGACTCTATGTTTCCGTTGGCTCTAAATCCAATGTCGAACCTGAAGAATTACCCCGCGCTTCGATTCAAGTAATGAATTTAGATGGTTCAGCACGATCTACTTATGCTTCTGGTTTACGTAATCCTGTTGGTTTAGATTTTCATCCCGTTACAGGCGAATTATTTGCTGCCGTTAACGAACGAGATTTATTAGGTGATGATTTAGTACCCGATTACTTTACCCAAGTAAAAAAGAATGGCTTTTATGGTTGGCCTTATGCCTACCTGTCTCCCAAATCACTCGATCCACGACGGATACAGGGAGACAAAAGCGAAAAACCAGAACTAGCAGCTAAAACCATTACCCCAGATGTATTGTTTCAGGCACATTCGGCAGCTTTAGGGGTACAGTTCTATGACCAGCAGCAATTTCCCGATCAGTATCGTAATGGTGCATTTGTAGCCTTTAGAGGCTCATGGAATCGCGATCGCGGTACAGGATATAAGATTGTTTATGTTCCCTTTGGTAAAAACCATCAACCCCTTGGCTACTACGAAGATTTTCTCACAGGGTTTTTGGTCAATCCTGATATTCCTGAAACTTTTGCCCGTCCTGTTGGCTTGCAAGTCATGCCCGATGGTAGTTTATTACTAGCGGAAGATGGCAACAATTATATTTATCGCATTAGTTACACAAAGTAAGACTAATACCAATTCTCTATAACAATGCACTAAATTAAATTTAACCCCTTTGCGTCTTTGCGCCTTGGCGCGAGATTTCAACTTAAAACATTAAGTGCAACCTCAAGAAGAAATGGTATAACTAGGATTTTTTATGACCATCTAGGTATCTGCTTAGGGCTGATTCTTGAAGTAAACTAATAAATAAAAAGTATTTAACAATTTAGTTTAAAATAAGCCACTTCATCTCATCAAAAAATGACTATAAATATTGAACAAGACTTAGGCAGTATATTAAATAACTTAAACTCTAAACTAGATAAATTAGACGAAAAGTTAGATACTAAGCTAGATAAATTAGACGAAAAGCTAGATACTAAGTTAGATAAATTAGAATCAAAAATTGAACAAAGATTTGACAAAGTAGATGAGCGTCTAAATAAAATAGAAATAAGTCAAGCTGATTTAAAAGGTGATATCAAAGCCTTAGACACTAAAACAGACCAATTAGACAAACGAGTTAGTAATGTTGAGTTTGCTAACCGTGGTATTTTAATCGGCTTGCTAGTGGTTATTTTGGGTGGATTTGCTATGGTTTTTTGGATGGTAAGTAAATAACTCCTGTCCAATACTGTCCAAAAAAACAACTCTTAAAGATTAGTAGAAATAGCTGAAACGGGACAAGTTGGAATACACTGCTCACAGACAATACAGCGCGATCGCTTAAAATCCAGTCTAAAGGTTTCTGGGTTTAATACTAAAGCCTGGGTGGGACATACTCCCGTACACAAACCGCAGTCTACACAAATTTTTTCATCCACGGCAATCTCGCCACTAGCGGAATATACCTGAAAATCATTCATTCTCATCCATTCGATCGCTGCATCAATCTGATCGATGTCTCCCTGTAACTCCACTACCAGTTTGCCAATTTGGTTTGGCGCAACTTGAGCGCGAATGATGTTACTGGCAATATTAAAATCTTTTGCCAGACGGTAGGTTAGAGGAATACGAATTGCTGTTCGAGGAAAGGTTATGGTCACCCTTTTTTTCATGGGGAATCATGGATTATAGATAGAATAAGAAGCGCAAATATATTAATACCTCTATCTATCAGTTTACTAAATGAGCGAGCAACAACTAAAATCATCCACTAATAATTCTGTCAGAAATATTGTAATTGCGATCGCCGCAGTTGTCTTGAGCATCGCTTTGTTCTTAGGTGCAAAAACCGAAACTAATGGCACATCCTTAGAATCTCAGGCTAAACAATCTACTCCGTTAAACGTGGCTTTAAATAATAGTAAGCCTACCCTTACGGAATTCTATGCCGACTGGTGTACTAGTTGTCAGGCGATGGCGGGAGATTTAGCACAGATCAAAGAAAGCTATGGCGATCGCGTTAATTTTGTCATGCTCAACGTTGATAATACTAAATGGCTACCAGAAATGTTGCGTTACCGAGTTGATGGCATTCCTCATTTTCTGTTTATGAATGCTCAAGGAGAAGCGATCGCCGAAGCCATTGGTGAACAACCCAAAGGAATTTTGGAAGCTGATTTGGATGCTCTGATCGCTAATAATTCCATCCCCTATGCCAATCAGAAAGGGCAAATTTCTCCAGTCGAAGCAAAAGTTAGCGTTACCGACGACACTACCGATCCTCGTAGTCATGGCGCGACAGTTAAATAGGAGGCAAGCGATCGCTTTAATTCCGTAGAAATACGGTTTTAAAAATAAGATACGTATTTTAATCTAGATAAACCTAGTGATGTAAATACTTAATATAAATTGTTTAATCAAGCAGTTCTCAAGCTCAGATCAAGAGGAGTGTGAATCAGCAGAAAATTTTTGCTGCCAAGAATTATTTATAGCCCTACATAACAACGTTAGGACATCTTTGAAATACTATTTTTTATTTTCTATTTCCTAGCCGATCACCCTAATTTTCCTAATCTAATTTTGTACGGCTATAATGCATTTGGCTAATAATTCAAATAATATTTATCACATATTAATCACAATTAAAAATTATGGGAATCAAGATTTCTGCCTTAATTGGAGTTAATGAATGTATTTTGGCAGTTTATTATTGTAATGACCGAACTTATCATTTTAGTGTAGTGAATGCTAGGGGTCGAATTTATACCTGTGATACTTCCTTTCCCACCTTGAGCAGTGCCAAATTCATGGGTATATCCGTTACCGAAAGATTAGAGATCGATCGCGATCGCAGTTGGTAAATTTAATAATCAGTAATCAGTAATTATTTTTACCCAAAAAAAACCAGCCATATTATCTATGACTGGTAATATCTAGCTCACTTAATTATTTAATCCCAATCAAGGCGATCGCCAAGTTATTGGGCATCAACTTGATCTAACAAATTAACTTTAACCACCTTATTTTTTTCTGCTTCGGCTTTAGGTAAAGTCAGGTGCAAAATACCATTTTTATACTCAGCTTTCACTTCAGTATTTTGGATTCTTACTGGTAAAGGAATTACTCTTTCAAAACTACCATAGCGGAATTCAGTACGAGTTTTACCTGAGTCTTCAGCTTGAGTTTCAGATTTACGCTCTCCTGAAATAGAGATGCTCTTTGCTGTTGCTTCAATATTTAGATCGGCAGGCTGCATTCCAGGAACTTCTAGCTTAAGAACCAAATTATCTTCGTTTTCAGTAAGTTCGGCTGCGGGAACTTTAGAGAAGTTACCAAAATCAGCTAAAGTAGCTGGAGTTAAAACATCATCAAACATTCTATTTAGTTGACGTTGTAAAGAGTTCATTTCTGACCAGGGATTATAACGAACGATCGCCATATTATTGTCTCCGTAAGTTTTATTTGTATCTGTTCTTTTCTCGAATTGATATCATCTTAGGCAATTTTAATACTGACTGGAAGTGTGGTTTTATGCCCTATTTGGTAGCGATTTCTGCCCGAACTTATTGGTCGAGAAAACCCAACTTTTTTTAGTAAACGTTTAACAGTGGGCAATGAGCAGTTACCTCTTTTAAAAAAAGAGGAGCGATCGCCAAAGAAAAAAATAAATTCAAAAAGCTTATGGCTTATAGCTACAGCCCCTTCGGGGCAAGCGCGCTTCGCGCTTGGGGCGTAAGCCCCGTGCTTACCGTTAAATTAACGTAAATAGAACTCACGTTAATTAGTATAATTTCAAGGGTTTGGCTGCTAATTTTATTCACCTACAAAGCACCAAAGATTATACCTATGTTAAAAAACGATAAATGGATTGTCGAACAGGCACAACAAGGTATGATTGTACCTTTTGAAGAAAAATCAGTTAGAAAAGCTGTATTAGGTGCAAAGCAATCAATACCTACCATTAGCTGGGGTCTGAGTTCTTATGGCTATGATATTCGCTTGTCTCCTCACGATTTTAGAATTTTCAAACATATTCCTGGCACTGTCATCGATCCCAAAAAGTTTAACCCGAAAAACTTAGAACAAGCTGAGTTACACAGCGATGAAGATGGCTCATCATACTTTATTATTCCCGCCAATAGTTATGGCTTAGGGGCATCTTTAGAAAGTATCAAAATGCCAGCCAACGTTACTGCTATTTGCTTAGGAAAATCAACTTATGCTCGCGTAGGTGTAATTGCCAATACAACTCCCCTAGAAGCTTCCTGGCAGGGAGAGAGTATTACTTTAGAATTTAGTAATGCTTCGAGTGCTGATGTAAAAATTTACGCTAATGAAGGAGTAGTGCAGCTATTATTCTTTGAAGGAGAAGCTTGTGACACTACCTATGCCGATCGCGGTGGTAAATATCAGCATCAAGGATCGGGCGTTACCTTACCCAAGGTTTAAGCAGATAGTTTATTCGGCACAAATATCAACATCAAAAGCAAAAAAAATGGGCGACAAAGATCCTTTAAACGATGGCAAAAGTAGAATTGAATTAATCGATTCAATGGGTAGTGATTTAAGCATAGTTAATGATGCTAGAGCGTCGTTTGACAAAAGTTCTGCTGAGTTAGACGAAAAAGATCTTAGGTTGATAAGTTATTTAATTAAACATGAACATACTTCACCATTTCGCGGAGTGGTATTTAAGTTCAAGGTAAAAGCACCCCTTTATATCTGTAGACAGTGGTGGAAACATGTTATAGCCAGCAACCACAACGAAGAACAACTAGGCTGGAATGAGAAAAGTTTTCGCTATGTAGCTATTGATGACAGCAACGAGTTTTATATTCCTCCTACCTTTAGGCAACAGTCCAAAAATAATAAACAGGCAACTGTAGGTAGTTTGGATGCAGAATTAAATCATAAAGCGATCGCCATTTATCAACAGCAATGTGAAAATAGCTATCAAGCCTATAGTCAACTACTAGAACTAGGGGTTGGGAGAGAACAGGCTAGAGGTGTTCTAGCTCCTTCTGTATATACTTCCTGGGTTTGGACAGTTTCTTTACAGGCATTGCTTAACTTTATTAGCTTACGGCTAGGCGCGGGGGCGCAAACCGAGATTGGGGCTTATGCAAGTGCGATCGTCGAGTTAATTGAGCCAATTGTACCCGTTTCCATCGAAGCATGGGCAAAACATCATGCTAAAAAAGCCTAACCAGCTAGCTTCAAAAACTTAAAACCCCTGACCTTAACTTAAGTATCAGTGGACAAAAAAACTAAAAAAATCGCTAGAAAATAGTTTTTCAGATATTCTCTCTAAGAAATTCGAGATGATTAAATTTCTCAATTTCTCGACCAAATATCCAGCTATTTTCTAGCGACGAAACAGCAATTATTAACCTGCACTTTTAGATAGCGCAAAATCTTTCAAAAGCGCTACTTTATCTGTTTTTTCCCAAGATAAATCTAAATCTGTGCGACCAAAATGGCCATAGGCAGCTACGTCTTGATAAAAACGCCCACCTCTTTCTTGGGGTAAATTGCGTAAATTAAGAGTTTGGATAATACCAGCAGGGCGCAACTCAAAATGCTGTTTAACTAACTCTAATAAACTGTCCTCAGCAATCTTAGCTGTACCAAAAGTCTCAATAAAGATACTAACAGGACGAGCAACACCGATCGCATAACTTACCTGTACTTCGCATTTATCGGCTAAACCTGCTGCCACAATATTGCTAGCAACATAACGACAAGCATAAGAAGCACTGCGATCGACTTTTGTGGGGTCTTTGCCCGAAAAAGCACCGCCACCATGGCGAGAATAGCCACCGTAGGTATCAACAATAATTTTACGTCCAGTTAATCCAGAATCCCCTTGAGGGCCACCGACAACAAATTTACCTGTAGGATTGACTAGAAAACGAGTATGGTCGTTGGGCTTTAAATCAAGATTGGTAAACACAGGTTGAACTACCGCCGACCAAAGATCGTCTTTAATCTTTTTTTGAATAGCAGTATTATCAGACAAATTACCAATAGTCTCTGTATGTTGCGTTGAGACTAAAATAGTATCAATTCCTACTGGCTTGCCATCTTCATACTGAACTGAAACCTGAGTCTTACCGTCAGGACGTAAATAGGTTAAATCTCCTTGCTTACGTACTTCGGCCAAGCGACGAGAAATACGATGTGCCAGACTAATAGGCATCGGCATCAACTCTGGAGTTTCGTTACAGGCATAACCAAACATTAACCCTTGGTCGCCAGCACCAATTTGGTCAAGCTCACTGTCACTAAGTTCTTCTCTTTGTTCTTGGGCAGAAGTGACACCTTGCGAAATATCGGGAGACTGCTCATCAAGCGCAACCAATACGGAGCAGCTATTAGCACAAAAGCCATTTTCGGCGTGAGTGTAGCCAATTTCAGCAATCTTGCTTCTAACTAAATCTACATAATTGATTTGAGCTTTGGTTGTAATCTCTCCTGTAACCAAAACTAAACCAGTGTTCACAACCACTTCGGCTGCCACGCGACTGGACGGATCCTGAGCTAAGATAGCATCTAGAATAGCGTCAGAGATTTGGTCACAGATTTTATCTGGATGTCCTTCTGTAACTGATTCGGAAGTGAATAAATAATTACTAGACAATTTTTTTCAATCCTCTAAGAAACTTTGTCAAACGAAGCGATCAATACAAACCAAGCATTATAATCGTTAAGCAACATAATACCAGGGTAAGCGCCAGAAAAATTGAGTCAAAACATGCTATGTAGGCTGAATTATGGTAATACTGAGCCTCAATCCCCAGTATTACGAGAATTATTGTTAATAATACTAAAAACTCTCTCAGTTTATTAATTCTTGCGCTTACCCTGAACATAATACAGGTTATTTTAAGAATTACAAAGCTTGAATTTTGTTTAACGTGTCAATTTGGATGTCTGCTAAATCTATTCGCAAATTTTGATGACGACAGATCCCAATTGCGCCCGCGGCTTTTGCGCCTTTTGCCATCATCATATCGACCGAAGCATCTCCGATCATCAAGGTTTGCTCTGGATTGACTTTTAAAGCCTCACAAGCTTGCCGAAAAAGCCTGGGGTCTGGCTTAGTTATTTCTTTGTTTGCCCCTAGACAAAGTTGAATATAACTATGTAGTTGGTGATTGCTGACAAAGTTTTCTACCGCACTAGTTGAGTCAGCAGATAGAATACCGATTTTTAATCCTTTGCTGGTCAGCGATTGTAGTGTTTCTCTGACATCATTATATAAAGGAGCTAATTTAGCTGTTTTAATTAGGTATTTTGACTCAGCCACCTCATTAAAAGCAGCCTGGGCAATTTTTCTCGATTCACACCAACTTCTACCAGTTTCGGCAATATAAGCAGCAGCTGCAATTTCATTCTCGTCGTAACTGCCTACTGCCATTAAGCCTTGAGGGTCTAAGATATCATCTACAATCCCAAACGCCATCATTAGAGGCTCACCTACCCCTGGTATTTGAGCGTCGATTAAACGCGCTCGTTCAGAGCCAACTAAGCGCCAATATGCTCCAGAATTTTCTAAAGTGCCGTCTTTATCAAAGATAACGGCCGTTATATTATCAAATCTCATATCTTCACAGGCGATTGTGAAACTAGCCGAAGGCATCGCGATGGACAAAGTTTTTCTCCAATTAAGTAATTAAACAAAAAAAATAGAGAGAGTTAAACCCCCTCTATAGCATTATCAACAAAATGTCGTTTAACTAATAACTGAACTCTATTCTTCCGATGCTGCTCCTACCATTTCTTCTGATGGATCTTCAGCTATGGGTTCGTCTGTTTCATCAGTAAGTTCTTCGGCAGGTTCTTCTACTGCTTCCTCTGCTGCTACAGTTTCTTCAGCCTCTACTGCTTCCTCTGCGGTTACTGCTTCTTCGTCTATTTCTTCTAAAGTAATACCTTCAGCTTCGGCTAACAGTTTTTGACGATATTTTTCCGCCATCTCTTCAGCTTTCTCAAATACTATATCTCTGTTTTTGAGCATATCACCTGGTTCTGGCTCTAGCTGCTTCGTAGAAAGTGAAATCCGACCTCTTTCTGCATCTAGGTCGATAATCATTACTTTCAATTCGTCATTTACGCCAAATACACTATGAGGTGTATCGATATGATCGTGAGATATTTCAGAAATATGGAGGAGTCCACTAACTCCACCAATGTCAATAAACGCACCGTAAGGCTTGATACCGCGTACAGAACCTCTGACTACTTGACCGACTTCTAAACCGTTCATCTTGCGCTCTACTAAGGCACGACGATGACTTAAAACTAGTCGATTCCGCTCTTCGTCAACTTCTAGGAATTTGAGCGGTAAATCTTCCCCGACTAAATCTTCTTTTGCTTCTCTAGCGCTGATATGCGAACCAGGAATAAATCCTCTTAATCCTTCAATTCTGACTAAAGCACCACCACGGTTAGTAGCAAAAACGTTGGAACGAACAGTAGCATCCTCTTGCTGTAGCTGTCTAACTCTCTCCCAAGCGCGCATGTACTCAATGCGTCTAATTGACAGGGTTAACTGCCCATCTTCGTTTTCATCAGTTAAAATGAAAAATTCTCTAGTTTCATCCGCCTGAAGGACTTCAGTGGGGTTATCGACTCGATTAATCGACATCTCCTGAATTGGGATATAAGCAGCAGTTTTGGCACCAATGTCAATCAAAGCTCCTCTTGGTTCCATACTGAAAACTGTTCCTGCAACTATATCCCCTGGACTGAAGTGATAATCGTATTTGTCTAGGAGTGCAGCGAAATCTTCGTGAGTAAAACCAATATCTTTAGTACTATTTGCTTGCTGATTGACCATATGGATTAGATGTCCTTGTGTTGTTTCCTTGCTTTTTTGATGGGATGAGCCTCCTGCTTAATGTACACTCACCTATTTATCGTGCAGTCTACACCTACATTAGATAGATATTCGAGCAACTAAGAATAAGTCAGATGTCATAAAACATCTTGACCAAGCACTCTGCTACTGGAACGCTTCTGTGTTGATGGCAAGATAGCATTATACCATTGTAACTTTTTATCGCGCTGACCGTAAAAATTTTTTTTTAACTTGCGTATAGGTATCAATACTTTAATCATCTATTGAGAAATACAGTTAGCAGTTGCTGTAGACGAACCTGGACTTTGAGAATTATTCCAGGTTTGAAAATGAGAATCTTGAGCATTTTCATTTTGCAAATGATTTAAAGTTTCGACGAAATCTTTGATTCCCTGAAATTTTCGATAAACAGAGGCAAAACGGATATAGGCTACTTCGTTTTCGTAGCGTAAATTATGCAAAACTAATTCCCCAATTTCGCTACTGCAAAATTCTTTGCCTGGATTTTGATGGAGTTTAGCTTCGATATTATCAATGATTACTTCCGCTTTTTGATAAGAAACTTGAGTTTTTTCACAAGCTCTTAAGACTCCACGTAGCAACTTCCCTCGATCAAAAGGTTCTCTACTACCATCTCTTTTAATCACGGTAATGGGAATTAGTTCGATTCTCTCGTAAGTTGTAAAACGCTGTTTACAATTTAAACATTCTCGGCGGCGACGAATACTTTGCCCACTTTCCGTAGAACGAGATTCTAGTACTCTACTCTCTGTATGTTGGCAATTGGGGCAGTGCATTGATTTTTTTAAGTATTATGCTTGTTGACAATAAATTGTGTTTATAAACAACAAATCTGAGCCATTTTTAACATCATAGTTTGTCTTGCAACAGACCATAATTAAAAAAGACCCAGAAGTGGAGAGTTCTTAATAATACTTAACGTTTTGCGCCAGCTTATTTTTCAATGCGGGGTGGTTCGCGAAAAGCGATCGCAAAGAAAAGAACCGAAATTGCCATAGCTAAAACTAAAATGTATGCAACAGCTTCCATGATTAAAATTCCTAAAGTATCTTACTTAATATTTTACCAATAAAATAACTGAAGTTGTTTCAGCTACTTTGTCTAAATGATTTCAGGGAAGGGGATCAAATAAATAATTTGTCTTCCCTGAAATTTTCAGCTTTAAAACAGCTAGCTAACCTCTATTATGCTCCTTTTGTAGCACGAGTAGATTTATCACCCACTTTCTGATAGAAGCCCCACTCTACCTGTTCTTCTTCTAGGTCGGGGTCAACTCCAGCAAATACGTCTCGGTACAGTGTACGAGAACCATGCCAAATATGACCAAAGAAAAAGAAGAGTGCAAACACAGCATGACCAAAGGTAAACCAACCACGAGGACTAGTGCGGAATACACCATCAGAATTTAAAGTTTCAGTGTCAAAATCGAACGCTTCTCCTAACTGAGCTTTACGAGCATATTTTTTAACAGTAGCAGGATCATCAAAGGTTTGACCGTCCAATGCACCACCATAAAAGGCAACTTTTACACCGCTTTGTTCAACACTGAGTTTAGATTCTGCACGACGGAAAGGAATATCGGCGCGAACGACGCCATCAGCATCAGTCAAAATAACAGGGAAAGTCTCAAAGAAGTTAGGCATCCGACGGACATTTAATTCACGACCTTCAGCATCAGTAAATACTGCGTGTCCCAACCATTCTTGAGCAATACCATCACCGCTATCCATTGAGCCTGTACGGAACAAACCACCTTTGGCGGGACTGTTACCTACATAGTCATAAAAGGCTAGTTTTTCAGGGATTGTCGACCAAGCTTCGGAACGAGTTAAACCATCGTCCATAGCAGTTTCTACACGACGCTGGATTTCTTGTTGGAAATAACCCTGATCCCATTGGTAACGAGTAGGCCCGAATAATTCTACAGGAGTTGTAGCATTACCGTACCACATAGTTCCTGTAACGACAAAAGCAGCAAAGAAAACCGCAGCAATACTGCTAGAGAGAACAGTTTCGATGTTCCCCATTCTCAACGCTTTGTATAGTCTTTCTGGAGGACGGACACTGAGGTGGAATAAACCAGCAATAATACCAACTACACCAGCAGCAATATGGTGAGCTACAACACCGCCAGGATTAAAGGGATTAAACCCTGCTGGGCCCCATTCTGGCGCAACACCTTGGACATGACCCGTCACGCCATAGGCATCTGAAACCCACATTCCAGGGCCCCATAGGCCTGTAAGGTGGAAGGCTCCAAAACCGAAACAAAGTAGACCAGATAAGAATAAATGAATCCCAAACATTTTTGGTAAATCCAAAGCTGGCTGACCAGTACGAGGATCGACAAATAATTCTAAATCCCAATATACCCAATGCCATACTGCTGCTAAGAACAGTAAGCCAGAAAGCACGATGTGAGCGATCGCTACACCTTCAAACGACCAAAAACCAGCACTTGCACCAGTTTCACCAGTCACACTCCAACCACCCCAAGAGGTGTCAACACCCAAACGGGCCATGAAAGGCAGTACAAACATACCTTGTCGCCACATGGGATTTAAGACAGCATCGCTAGGGTCAAAGGTTGCTAGCTCAAATAAAGCCATTGAACCTGCCCAACCTGCTACTAAAGCAGTGTGCATTAAGTGGACTGATATTAGTCTGCCTGGATCATTCAGGACGACTGTATGAACTCGATACCAAGGTAGTCCCATAGACTACGCCCCTCCTATTGATTAAATAATTTGTTTAGTAAGACCAAATAATATTGGTCAACATCACTAACTAAGATAGTAATGCTAAAGTTGACTCTTATTTTGTAATTTGTATGTTCGCCACAATCAGTACCTTTCTACAGAAAATCTACTAGTAGTGGTTGTAAAAATTGGGCTAATTGCTAATTCAGGAGTTCCTGGAAATTACTGCTATTTAAAGAAGTGTAACTATTGTTAGAAACTATTGCAAGATTTATCTCATGTTATCGACAAAAGTTAAATTTTGTTACAAGATTACCATTCTTTATTTATGATTGAGTAGCTATACTGCCCGTTGTGGCATTAAAAACTGATTCAGCCTGGTGCAAGATTTCAATTACCTGTTCGGCGCTAATTAATCTTTTAAGTACTACCTGTCCAATGTTAGATCCCTGAAGGTCTTGTTTGGGCTTTACTTCGACCATGATCACCTCATCTTCCACTGCATAAAGCCAGAGAATCTCTTGCTGCTGCAAGATTCCACAATTAAGAGGTTTAATTTCGGGTTTGCGTCCCCAATCAACTTGATCCCACAATCCGCCAAATTCCCAAACCCGATCGTAAGTCCAGCCATCACTCAGAAAAAAGTATTTCACTGTGCCAATAGTTATTCATTTCTTAAGTCTGAAGTTAGCAAAAATTGGCACTTTGTAGGTTGTAATATCCAAGTTTGATTAGTTTTCCTCTAATAGTTTAGTGACTATTTGCCCAAATATACAGCAATTGAGCAGAAAACTAAGGGTCAATCGACAGTACATAGTGATAAAAATCATCAAACTGGCGATAACCCATGGATTCGTAAAGATTTTGACCTATTTTGTTGGTTGCTTCCGTTGCCAAGATCATCCGTACCGCATTGGTTGATGTAGCATGATCTTTAGCCTTGTTCATTAAAGCTTTAGCGATGCCCTGATTTCTCTTTTCACTCAGCACAAACAAATCATTGAGAATCCAGACTCGCTGCATCGAGATAGAAGACCAAGAAGGAAATAGCTGAGTATAGCCAACAGGTTGCTCATTTTCCATCGCTAGCAAGATAACTGCATCCTGCTGCTGTAAACGTTGTCGAATAAATTTTTGGGCGGACTCTAAATCTCCTGCTTGGCGGTAGAAGATACGATATTGATTGAAGAGAAAAGCAACATGATCTAATTGTTCTATAGTTGCTTGATAAATTTCCATTGACATTAATCGATAGTTAACTCTACCGCCACTAAAACAGATTAAACCTTTTCTTCGGGAAAAGTTTCATTAAATTCTTCAATCAATTCATCTAGTTCTTCTAAAGCTTGATCGACATCGATTCTTAATGTTCCCAAGTTTGGTCTTTCCAAAAGTTCCACTAAAGAATCGCGTTTTGAGTTCATTTGAGCGATTCGGGCTTTAATATCTGCTTTGTCCATAATCTGATAATTTTATTTTTTTCAAGTATCCATTAGCTCTAGAATAGACAATATCGATAAATATAAACAATTTTTTAAATATGTTGCGAAAAATACCATTAGCTGCTGTTGGTTTAACCGTAGGAGGAATTTTAACCATCGTTGGCTTTTATGCTTATGCAGTGGGGATGAATACTCTGAATTTAGCAGGGTTCTTTTATGGCATTCCCCTTTTATTGGGAGGTTTAGCTCTTAAGGCATCAGAATTAAAGCCAGTACCCTATACGCAACCAACTACTCCTGAAGTGAAAGAATTGCGATCGCAAGCAACCCCAACTCAAGAGCAACTGCGTAAAGATGTAACTCGTTTTCGTTATGGACAAGAGGCTCATCTAGACGATTGTTTAGCCAAGTTTGGTCTTAGCCCTACAGATGAAGAAAGACCGATCTTGTCAGGTATTCAGGAGCAATCTAGAGAAGGTGCTTATACTCTGCTGATGGAATATTATTCACCCTTTTTCTCCCTGGAAGATTGGCAGGAAAGACATGAGCAAATTGAAAAGTTTTTTGGCCCCGATATTAAAGCCGAAATTACTCAACCAAAAAAATCTCGCATCGATGTCGCTTTGATTAAATCTTGAGGTGGGAATTTACAGTTTTAATTTACAGTGGCGAGCGCACAGATTTATGATTCACTTAATTCAGTTGTTTGTAACTGATCGAGCATAACTTTAGTCCGCTCAGTAATTTGTGACCATTGTTGATTGGCGATCGCTGATGTCGGAAACAAATTACTCGAAATACCTACAGCGATCGCTCCAGCTTCAATCATCTTGACCGCATTTTCCACAGTAACCCCACCAGTAGGAATCAAAGGAATATGACCTAAAGGTCCTTGCAGACATTTTACATACTCCGCACCACCTAAAGATTTAATCGGAAAGACTTTTACCGCTTGTGCGCCATGTTGCCAAGCATTTACAGCTTCTGTAGGGGAAAATACGCCAGGTATAAAAGGAATTGCATAGCGAGATAAGCAAGTTTCTAGCAGTCGAGCATCAAAACAAGGAGAGAAAGCAAACTGCGCTCCCGCGTCAACAGCAGTAGCTAACTGGTTAACATCTAGAATAGTTCCTGTGCCAATCGTGCAGTGGGGTAAATCCTTTCTTAGTCGAGCAATTAACTGTGCAGGGCGATCGCTATTCCAAGTAATTTCAATTAGGTTCATTCCCGCTGCTGCTACAGCCTGAGCCATTTTGTAAGCTAAGTTAAAATCATCACAGCGAATTATAGCGATCGCTTTATGTTGGCGTAAGAGCTTTAACCATGCATCCATCAAATTGTTGATTTATAAAGAACTGATGCGACTTTTATAAGCTCGACTATCTAAACCATCTCCTACATTGGCAGTTTGAGGATTAATTTGCTCTTGCAAGATTTTAATCCGTTCCGAAGTAGCGGGATGAGTACTTAAAAAACTAGGAGTAGAGCCACCTGCTTGTAATAATTTTTGCATAAAGCCCAAGATACCAGCAGGAGCATAGTTTGCTTTGATCATGTTATTTAAACCAAAGCGATCGGCTTCTAATTCATCAGAGCGACCATTAGGACGACTAACAGCGAGTTCTACGCCAATTTGTACAGCATCACTGCGGTCTAAACCTGCTGCGGAGAGTAATCCTTGTGCTACAGCACTATCACGCATGTGTTCGATACCGTGACGAGCTGCAATATGTCCAATTTCATGTCCAATTACACTAGCCAATTCTGCCTCATTATCTGCTGCTGCAATTAATCCTTTATTAACGTAGACATACCCACCCATGGTGGCAAAAGCATTAATGCCATTATCATCAACTATTTGAAAAGTGTAAGGTATATCTGACCGCTGACTAGTTTTTGCTAGTCGCTGACCAATCTGATTGATGTAATCGTTAATTGATTGATTACGGTATATTTTTGCTTGACCAGAGTTAATTAACTCTTGATTAATCGATGTGCCTAACTCTACTTCTTGAGTCTTGGAAATATTGGAGATCTGGACAACTTGAACCCCACGAATAATCAAATCAAGCCAAGAAACACCGAAACTAGGTTGCACATTAAGCAGGCTAATACTAACGCTAAGGATCAAAGCCACAAATCCGTAGACAAAATGATGATAATAACGCTGCAAAAAGCTAGATAATTGCTGAAACATATCAGGTATGTAACAAACTTATGATATTAATAGTGGTTGATAGTAATGTTTCTTTTGACGATCAACTAGATGGTTAAGTTGCCGAACTTTTTTTGCTATTCCTTCAGGGTAGAATTTCATCGAAAATAGAAAATATCTAAAAAGCTTATAGTGAGGCATCGCGGTGACGCGCCTCCAGGCGGACGGAGCGAAGCTCCTAATCCTTTAGGGCTAATCCTTTAGGACTTGTTGGTTTCCAGCAAAGAGCGAATGCCGAACCCGAAGGGCTAGCCCACCGATTAATGTTCTTAACCCGAACTGAGGTTAATTTAGAGCCATTGAAGCTCGGCTGCTTGGTTCAACTCGCCATAAACAATGGCATTCTGCTCAAATTTTTGACCGATAGCGATTGCCTGGGGGCGAGTAATACCTAAAATTAACCAGCTTGGTTCTGGAGTCCAGACCCCAGTTGGATCTTTACCCATAGCGGGAATTAAAGGCAATTGTAACCCTTTTAGATATTTGCTTAATCTCTGATCGCGTCGCTGATTTTCTCGCGCTGAGAGAGGCTGTGAATAGGGATTGGCAGCGGTAATTAATGCCCAAGTAAAGCGATCGCTTTGAGCAATCAAGGAGTCTAATGGCGGACAATTTTGACCAATATTGATCTGGATAGTTTCTTGACCATCATAAACTTCGTATATCGCCTGCTCATAAGCTACTCTTAAAGCGGCAATTTCAGCTTGGGCTAATTTTGCTCGATCGTCCATTCAATCTTAAATTGAAATTGTTCTGGAACAGCCATGAGCAAAACTGCTCTCTGGTAAAGCCAAAAGAGCAGCATGACAAACAAGATCAAATATTATAAAAATTTCTTTAGAGATCGCCACCACGTAAAGCTAGCAAAAATATTACTACTGGGCCTGAAATTACAATCAAAGCCAGACATAGTAGTTGAAAAATTACGGTAAAGTTAATACCGCCAATAGCACTAAAAATGTTGGTTACAAAATCCATTTTTTCTCCTAAAGTTTAACTAAATCAAATCTATAAAAAGTTTTGGCACGTCCCGTAAGCCATTACCTATAATACCTGGGAAGTATCTGCCGTTTTTCAGCAACGATATAAAAATATATAAACTTTCATTGCGCCACTCTAGATCATTTTAAATTAATCTGACGCTAAACTCAATGATGATCAAAGCTCTCAGTCAATAGCTATTAGTCGGACTTAAAAGCTGCACCCAGATATAGTGAGCCTACCTTGGGATCATTTAACAGGTCGATACCTTTGCCTTCAAAGCGATCGCAACCATTTTCTAGTACGTAAGCGCGATCTGCCATTGCCAAAGCTTTCTTAGCATTTTGTTCTACTAAAACAATTGCCGTCCCTGTTTGGTTAATTGCTTTTACTTGTTCTAAAACTGAGTTAACTAAGAGCGGAGATAAAGCAGCAGAAGGTTCGTCAAGTAACAGTAAGTCAGGTTCTAGCATCAATGCTTTGCCCATGGCTAACATCTGCCGTTCTCCTCCCGATAAAGTTCCCGCCTTTTGACGACGACGAGAACCTAATCTAGGAAACATGGTATAAATTTTTTGCTTAAGAGAATCGAGTGAGCCACTACGAATAAAAGCTCCCATTTCCAGGTTTTCTTCTATGGATAATGAAGCAAAAACATTGGTAATTTGGGGTACATAGCACATTCCCTGTTTGACAATTTTGTCTGATTTAAGTCCCACAATATTTTTGCCTTTGAAGATAATTTCTCCCTGTTGTGGAGTCAGCAAACCAAAAATAGCTTTGGCTAAAGTAGATTTACCTGCTCCGTTAGGGCCAATAACAGCAACTAATTCTCCAGGAGCAATCCGAAAATTTATGCCTTGCAAAATATTGAGATCTTTGACGTATCCCGCATGGACATTATTTACTTCGAGAAGATTTGTACTCATGAGTTTATTAGTGCCACAATCTCAGGTATTTTGATCGAGGGAAAAGATTTGTAACAATAATTTATTTTAAACAACTTATTTTTGCTTAGAAACATAATACTGCATGTATCCTAAAGTTATCGTGAAGTAGCTTATACATCTAAACTATTAAGGCGATCGCAGCAAAAACCACAAACTATGATTTTGCTTTGACCGCGAGAGAGGGCGATGGATTGAATTAATTAGACTTAAGCAAAGTGTTGGATAATTGCTTGAGCAAACTCGGAACATTTTAAAGGAGGATCTACCGCAGGAGACATTAACCGCGCGAGATCATAAGTTACTTCTCGATTGGCGATCGCCTTAGCTAAGCCAGTTTGGATCAGATCCGCAGCTTCTTGCCAACCCATAAACTCCAGCATCATGACTCCTGAAAGAATAACCGAACCAGGATTAATCCGATCTAGTCCTGCATGTTTGGGTGCTGTGCCGTGGGTAGCTTCAAAAATAGCACAGGTGTCACCAATATTTGCCCCAGGACTCATCCCTAAGCCACCGACGATTGCTGCTGCTGCATCAGAAAGATAGTCCCCATTAAGATTCATCGTTGCCAAGATCGAATACTCGTCAGGGCGGGTTTGAATTTGCTGAAAGATGCTATCGGCAATGCGATCGTTAACCATCACCTTATTTTTCCATTGGCCCTTACCATGAGTATCCCAAATCTCAGCTAAAACAGCTTCTACCTCTTGGCAAATTTGGGCTTGTTTTTCGGCAGTTAAAGCATCATATCCAGGATCTATTTGACGAGCGTTATCTTCCGTCGTCAGTTGAGCATTAGCCTCTTTGTTACTTAAAATCCAAGATTCTCGTTCAATGATGCACTCAGCACGAAATTCGCTTTTTACCAGTTCATAACCCCAATCGCGAAAAGCACCTTCGGTATATTTCATAATGTTGCCTTTATGAACTAATGTTACCTGCTGTTTTTCTGGCACTAAAGTTAATGCATGTTGAATGGCTTTTCTAACTAAACGCTGAGAAGCAGTTTTACTAATGGGTTTAATGCCGATTCCCGCATCTAGAGGAATTTGTTTTGTACCATGTTCGGGAGTGCTGGGGATTAGCTCCTGATTTAGAAGGTCAATCAGCTTCTTGCCAATTTCGTCTCCTTGTTTCCATTCAATTCCTAAGTAAATGTCTTCTGTATTCTCGCGATAGACAATCACTTCTAGTTTTTCAGGATACTTATGGGGAGAAGGCGTGCCTTGATAATAGCGACAGGGACGCACACAAGCATAAAGCTGAAACATTTGACGTAAAGCCACATTTAGAGAGCGAATTCCCCCACCTACAGGGGTAGTTAAAGGCCCTTTGATAGCTATGCCATATTCTTTAATCGCGTCTAGGGTATCTTGAGGTAGGTATTGATAAGTGCCGTACAGCTCACAGGCTTCATCTCCTGCATATACTTTAAACCAGTTAATTTTACGCTGTCCACCATAAGCAGCGGCTACCGCAGCATTAATTACCATTTCTGTAGCAGGCCAAATATCAACCCCAGTCCCATCGCCACGAATAAAAGGAATAATCGGCTCATCGGGAACAACAGGCTTGCCATCCTTAAAGGTGATTTTGGAACCGATAGTTGGCGGGGTAAGTTTCTCGTACATAAAACTCTAGTCAAAAACAAACTGAATATAGCTACAGTACAATTAAGTAGCCTTGAATTGACAGTAACAGAATAATTCATCCTAAATTTGCTCAGACAAAACTTAAATTTAAATCTTAAGCAAGATGTTCAATTATCTTCTTGCTATGACTGATGGCAGAATAATAAATATAAATAAAAATAAAAAGCAGCAAAGATTTGAATTTAGTTACTTTAAGCAGACGAAATGAAAAAAATACTGATAGTAGACGATGATTTAACCTTGCGCAGAATTTTGCACAATTCTTTAGAACAGAGAGGCTATCAGGTCATTTCTGTTGGTTCTGGCAAGGATGCTTTGGCTCGGTTTAGTCAAGATGTACCAGATATTATTGTCTCCGATGTTTCCATGCCTGAAATGGATGGGTTTGAATTTTGTCGTCAACTGCGATCGCAGCCATCAGGAAAGCTCATTCCCTTTATTTTTCTCTCAGCGAAGAATGAACTTAACGATCGCGTTCAGGGTCATACTATTGGCGCAGATAACTATCTCACTAAGCCGTTTGAAATGAAGGAACTGCTGGCAAACATTGAAGCCTTGATCGAGCGATCGCGACGGGTTCATGCTGAAATAGTCCATTTAATTGAGCAGTTGGCTAGTCCACAGTTAAAAGATACGATCTTTAATAATAATGCTCAAGAGAGCCAAACTACTGTACCTATTGAAGAGAGTGCTATCCCAGTTCCCACTAAACCCTTACCCTTAACTCCCGCAGAAGAGAGAGTTTTTTGGGAAACCATTCAGGGCTATACTAACAAGCAGATCAGCGATCGTTTGTTTATTAGTCCCAGAACCGTTCAAACCCACCTCAGTAATATTCTCAGCAAGCTTGACTTAAGCAATCGCACTCAGCTAGTTCGTTTTGCTTATGAGCAAGGGTATGAAAAAGCTTAGCTTACTCACATTCAGGAGAATTGCTTACCTGAGTAATTTAGATAATTTAATCATGCTAATTAAGCTGGAAATAACGCAATCCCAATTCAAATATAATTTGAGGCGTTTTCTGCCACAAAATCATGATAGTATTTGCATAATAGGACTGAGTACAAACACTTATGAAGTTTGTCAGCATTGGTGCAAAGTTTAGTTAAAATCTTGAAGTTTGTTTATTAGACAAGCACTTCGCGGTAGGAAAAGATTACATGCAGAATATCAGCAGCATCAATCATTCAATATATTTAGAATCTGAACAAAATCAATTAAAAATAGTCGATCGACTATTAGAATCTGAGTCAGATCTACAAACTCTGATGGGGTGGATGATTGATACCCAAGAACAGTCAGAAAACTTAGCCTTGGGCAAAGCATATCACGCACTGTATCTTAATCCCAATCCCAAGATCCAAGAATTTTTGCAGCAGAACTTTCCACTTGGGGTTGTACCTTTAGAATCGACCCAAGAAGTTGACTATCGACCATTACAGCAGTTACTGGCACAGCAAAATTTTCAGGACGCTGATGTGTTAACTTTGCAAAAAATGTGTGAATTAGCGGGGACTGCTGCGGTAGAACGCAAGTGGATTTACTTTACCGAAGTCGTTAACCTGCCGAGTGCTGATTTAATCACTTTAGATCGACTTTGGCTCATGTCTTCCGCTGGTAAATTCGGGTTTTCGGTACAGAGACGTATTTGGTTGTCTGTAGGCAAGGATTTTACTAAATTATGGACAAAAATCAACTGGAAATCTGGTAACGTTTGGACTCGTTATCCTCAAGAGTTTACCTGGGATTTATCCGCGCCAAAGGGTCACTTACCTTTATCCAATCAGCTACGGGGAGTTAGGGTAATTGATGCTATTTTTGCTCATCCAGCTTGGACAAAGCAAGATTAAATAAATCTTAGATAATTAAGGTTTTTAAATTAAATTGAGCAATTGTTCAGCAAAATACGGTTAAAAGAGTCTGAATTCTTGATTTATTGCTGTTTTGAGATAAGAGCAATTTAATATTTTAGGCGCAGAATGTTTGTTTCGCTACTTTTTCGGGAACTTTAAAGTCAGCAGGCTAAAAAACGCGCCGACTCTTTTCTCTGTAATTTTAAGTTAGAGCAGAATTAATCGATCGCGTAATGCTGCATAAAAATTTAAATATGCAGAATTAGCTACTGCATCAATAAACAATAACTTTTATTAAAAAATTAGTGATGCCAGTGGAAGCAGTAGATTTAGGATTGTCAGTTAACAATATGGCTAAACCGAAAAACCAGCTTTTTTGCCGTTTAGATGGTCTGACTCCTACCGTCAGAACAGAACAGAGATTAGCTACGCTCAATGAACTTGGCTTGATGGTTCAACAAGCAGTGCCAATTTTAGAAGAAACTACGCAAAAAGCAGCAAGTTTTGTCCATGCGCCAATCAGCATTTTAAGCTTGGTTGTGGAAGATGAACTGTGGTTTAAGTCAGCGGTAGGTTTATCAGCTATTGATTTAACTAATCAACTGGCTACTCAAAGAAAAATATCGCTTCAAGAGTCTTTTAGTACCTATGTGATTGATAGCCAACAGCCTCTATCGATTGCTAACACTTTTAATCATGCCACTTTTACCCATAGCATTCTCACTCAGCATTACGGCATCAAAGCCTATTTGGGAGTTCCTTTAGTTACAGCTTCAGGGGTTTGTATTGGAACTTTAGAAGTAATGGATTGGGTAACAAGAGAGTTTGACGATCGAGACATAGATCACCTGGCGTTACTTGCTAGTTGGTGTCTGGGAGAATTTGAACGAAATCAAATGCTCCAAACTCAATCAGGCAAATCAATCAGCTCCTCCCTACAACCTCTGTGGCAGAGTACTAATACTGAAGCTTCACTGTCAAGGGAGCAACTAGCTGTAATCGAACAATCTGAATTGAGATTAGACCCTACCAGAACTAGCCCGATTAAGCTCAAATTACTGGCACAGTTAACTCAAGAGCTAAAAACCCCCCTAACTTCGGTCATTGGCATGGCTAGTGTACTGCACCGAGAAGTATACGGCCCTTTGACAGTTAAACAGAAAGAGTATTTAGAAATTATTCATGATAGTGGTCAAAATTTAATTGGTTTAGTTGATGAAATAGTCAGTCTGGGAGTTTTAAACGATCGCAGTTCTGAGCTGAATCCGACAACCGTAGATATTGAAATGTTGTCTCAGCAAGTAATTAATAGTCTGGAGGATCTATCTAAACAATACCAGCAGACATTGAGATTTTCCATCGAGCCAGGAAATCGGCTTTGGACTTTAGATAAAGATAAAATTCGCCAAGCTCTCTATTATCTGATCGCCAGCATTTTAGCCATGTCAGAACCTGGAGGCGAACTCCAAATTCATGTTTCTCAACGTAGTCAAGCCTTAAACATTGCCGTTACTATTTCTCATCCCTGGCTAGGAAATGATTTTGGCGAGACCAAACTCCATGGTCATGGAGTGACTCAAGCACTAGGTTTTAATCAAAATTTTGAAAGCGGCCAAATATCGAGAGGTATTATGACTCCTCATAATCACCCAATCTTGACTTCTTCGGCTTTGATGATGGTAATTAACGATGAAAATAATTTAGACAAGAATACTGATAAAATTCCTCGCGATCTCTTGAGTTTATTATTTTGCTGTCATTTGACAGAAATGCACGGAGGAAGAGTGATTGTCCAGGGTTCTCCTAGTTCGGGTTATCGTTATGTATTACAAATTCCACCCACTAAGTCGGTTAAGTCGGTTCAAACCTAAACTAAACTCTGATCTAAGCATCGGTTAAGCAATTAAATTTGAGATTGCGAGAAAACGTGGTTTAGGATATTAATGTTCAATTTGGAACTCAGTTATCTAATCCATGAAATCGGCTTGGTCAATCATCACCCTCTCAAAACCTCAGTTAAATCAGTGGCTCAAGGGAAGTTATCTCTCTCGATTTTCTGGCTGGCTCTCAGACTGGCGACAGAGCAGTTGGCTATTTCAGTGGTCTGAAGCCATCGGTGCTGCTTTAATCAGTATCGTGTTTTTACTTGCTCCTTATACTTCTACATCTCTCATTGGCTTGCTGTTGGTTGCAGTGGCTGGATACTGGATTATTAATACCCTCACGGCAGCTCAAAGAGCCATAATCACCCCGATACATGTTCTGGTTTTCTTGTATTGGTGTGTCGCCACGGTTGCCACTGCCTTTTCTCCAGTCAAGTCTGCTGCTTTCAATGGTTGGGTTACGCTAACTTTGTATTTAATTCTCTTTGCCCTGGCTGCTCAAATATTGCGATCGCCCAAGCTATTTAACTGGATCATCACCAGCTATCTGTTAACTGCTCTAGTGGTTAGCTCCTATGGTGTGCGTCAAGAGTTTTTTGGCGTACAGCAACTGGCAACTTGGAACGATCCTAATTCTCCTCTAGCTAATGATACTAGGGTGTATAGCTATTTGGGTAATCCTAATTTGCTGGGAGGTTATTTATTGCCAGCGATCGCTTTGAGTCTAGCTGCGATCTTTGTCTGGCAGGGTTGGGTGCAAAAAACCTTAGCGGTAATTATGACGGCGGTAAATTCAGCTTGTTTGTATTTTACCGATAGTCGTGGTGCTTGGCTGGCAATGGCAGTGTTAATTGGCGTATTATTACTGTTGTTTTACGCTTGGTGGCGCGAGTATCTGCCCCGATTCTGGCAAATTTGGCTTTTACCGTTGGTCTTTGGCTCTTTAGCAGGACTATTAATCATCGCCTTTATTACTTTAGAACCTTTACGCTTGAGATTAATGAGCATTTTTGCTGGGCGAGAAGACAGTAGTAATAATTTTCGGATTAATGTCTGGGAAGCCTGTTTTCAAATTATTAGAGATTATCCCGTAATCGGTATTGGGCCAGGACACGATGCTTTTAATCAAATTTATCCTCGCTACATGAACTCGCGCTACCCTGCTTTAAGCGCCTATTCTGTCTATCTAGAACATATTGTTGAGATGGGCTATCTTGGCTTTGGCTGCTTTTTGTGGCTGGTCACTGTTACCTGTAATCATGGTCTACAACAGATATCTCGCCTGCGCCAAACTAGAAACAAAAGAGGTCTGTATCTAATTGCTGCGATCGCTGCCACTGTTAGCCTTGCTTTTCACGGATTTGTTGATACAGTTTGGTATCGCCCTCAAATAAACACGGTTTGGTGGTTGATTTTGGCGATTGTCGCCAGTTTCTATGAAGACGTTAATCAAGTAAGTAATACCGCAAAAGTATATTCTTGAGGCCAACATCAGTAATCATTTATCCCGTATAGTCATGCGGGAAATGTAAATCATCAAATCGCATGATTTATTTGAGTTTTTAATTTCTTTTTTTTATTTTTTTCTCGTTTTCTCAGATTAAATATTATATATATTAGTTTTGCTTAATATCTAAAAAATAACTTAAAACAATCTACTTATAATCTTTTCAGCTATGAGTTTCTATTAGTTTTATATTAATAAAACTAAACCTAAAAATATTTTAAATTTGCTTTTTAGCCAATTGATAACAGATTTTAGTGCATCTTTACTAATTTAGCATCTGATATAAAGGTTGTACTTTGTATCAAGGTATATCATTTTAACAGGATTTTAAGATTTGTGTATTTATTTAAGCGTTTTATTTAAGCGAGTTTTTAGCCGACTTTTTAATAATAGATGGCAACCCATTATCAACTTCTGTAAATAAGTAAAATCACTGTTTGTCATAGTTATAAATTAGTAATATTTAATCAGTAAATATACTAATTTTCCTGTAGAATTAGATTATAAAAATCCCTTGAACTAGTTTTTTTAATAATCCAAATTTATGTTTTACAGTAGGCAATCGTCGAAGTATTTATCGACTCTATTAATCTATAGTCATACATCCCGTATGATCATAGTCTGCTTGTTGGTCATTGGAGATATCCTTGGTTTACTGTTGTGCTTTGACCTAGCTCTTCGGCTACGAGTTTCACAACCTCTAGATTTAGGGATGCCAATTCTCTATGCTTTGATTGCTATGTATTTATTTGGATTATATTTAACCGATACTTATAAGCTCAATCGGGAAGTTTCAGGAGTTCGTCTCTCAGAAAGAGCAATACTGGGTATTATTGCTGCGGTAACAGCAGTAACTTCTCTGGTTTACATTACAGGGTTATGGGGTAGTGAGCCGATTGTCGGTAGGGGTGTCTTATTAATTAGTGTTGGTTTATTTTTAATTTGGGCTGTAGTTAGCAGAGCAATTGTTGATGGATGGCTCAAAGCAAATCAGCAATCTAGCCGATTTCTAGTACTAGGTGATGATCAAAAAGTTGTCGAGTTTGGTAAAGAACACCGCAAATTAAACTCTCAGGCTGAATTTGTTTCTTTTGCCGATTTTGCTGGTGAAGATTCTTATACTCCTGCTAGATCCAGCGCAAGAACAGCGGTAGTCGATCGAGTTGGTAGCCTCAGCTCTACTTGGAAACAGCAGTACTGGTCAGGAATTCTCATTGACGGTGCGGAAAGAAGCTTATCCCAGCAAATGGTTAGAGATTTGATGGACATGAGACTGCAAGGAGTTTATGTATATAGTATTGCTGATTTCTGTGAACAATTTTGGCAAAAAATTCCTCCTGCATACGTTCAGGATGACTGGTTTGCTTTCACTTCTGGGTTCAACATTTTACACAACAGAATTAAAGCTAAATTAAAACAGTTAATTGATATTGTGGTGGCAGCGGTAATGATTATTGTTTCTCTACCAATCACCCTGCCTACAGCGATCGCCATCAAGTTCAGTAGTCCAGGCCCGATTTTCTATTCTCAAGTGAGAACTGGCTTAAACGGCAAGAAGTTTCGTGTGTACAAATTTCGCTCAATGTGCCAAAATGCTGAGTCGAAAGGAGTTCAATGGGCAAAAGAAAAAGATCCTCGCATCACTAAAATTGGTTCTTTTATTCGCCTCACGAGAATTGATGAATTGCCTCAGCTTTGGAATGTCTTTAAAGGGGAAATGAGTCTAGTTGGGCCTCGTCCTGAGCGACCTGAATTCGATATGCAGCTAAGAGAACAAATTCCTTATTATGATGTCCGCTACTTAGTTAAGCCTGGAATTACTGGCTGGGCGCAGGTTTGTTATCCTTATGGTGCTTCAGTTGAAGATGCCTATCAAAAAGTGGCTTACGATCTTTACTACATCAAGAACTATTCTTTATTGATGGATTTGGCGATCGCTTTTAAAACCTTAAGAGTAGTACTGTTAGGTAAAGGTAGATAATTTAAAGTTAACTATTTTATTTACCGATGCAAAAACGGCTGAAGATGCGATCTAGTACAGATTCGGTAACTTCTTCTCCCGTAATCTCTCCTAATGCTTGAATTGCCTCCCTAAGGTCAATTGTCCAAAAGTCTAAGGGCAGTTGATTAGAGATGGTTTCCTGTACCTGTTGTAGCGCTACTCTGGCTCTAGTTAAGGCTGATGCCTGTCTTTGATTTACTGCTACCTCTGGGTTAGCTGCCATTACTTTTCCCTGATGAGCCAAGGCGATAATTGCCGTCTCTAGGTCGGTGATACCCTGATGATGGGTAGCACTGGTATAAACCTTGTATGCCATGTCCTGGGGACAATCTAAAGATTCAGGTGAAGCTAGATCCGCTTTATTGATCACCAGAATTAAAGGTCTATCTTTAACCTGCTCATATATCTCCCCATCCCGATCTGTCCAACCTAAAGAAGCATCGACTGTCAAGAGAACTAAATCAGCATCTTTGGCCGCATTGCGCGATCGCTCTACACCAATTTTTTCTACAGTATCAGTAGTCTCCCTAATTCCTGCGGTATCCAGTACCTGAATAGGAATCCCACCAACTACTAGAGTCGACTCGATCACATCGCGGGTTGTTCCTGGTAAGTCGGTGACAATGGCGCGATCGCTTTTGCTCCAGGCGTTGAGTAAACTGGACTTACCCACGTTAGGGCAGCCAACGATCGCCACTTTTAAACCATTTCTCAGCAATTCACCCTGTTCTGCTGTTGCTAAGATCTGATTTACTTGAGCCAAAACATTCTCTAGTTGCTGTTCGATTTGGGCTTCATTCAGTGGAGGAAGATCGTCAGCAAAGTCGATGCGGGCTTCTACTTCTGCCAAGATATCTAAACAAGTTGTTCTGAGATCCCGAATGGGACTGCCTAATTTACCCTGCAAACCTGCTAAAGCTATCTGGGAGGCCTTTTTCGATTGGGCTGATACTAGTTCAGCAATACTTTCAGCCTGAGTTAAATCAATTCTGCCGTTGAGAAAAGCTCTGAGACTAAACTCTCCTGGTTGGGCTAATCTTGCTCCTTGAGCCACACATAGCTGTAAAACCTCTTGCACCGCCATAATTCCGCCATGACAGTGAAATTCTACGACATCCTCACGGGTAAAAGAACGAGGTTGCAACATTAACATTAGCAGTGCTTCATCTACTATCTGTTTGGTTTGGGGATCGCGAATATGACCATAAAGAATGCGATGAGATGACCATTCCTGCTTCCCCGTCGAGTGAAATAAGGATTTAGCGATCGCCAAAGATTTGATACCTGATAGGCGTACAATGCCCACGCTGCCTTGTTGGGGTAATACGGCAGTGGCGATCGCTACAATGGTTTCTCCTTGAATCATTTAACTTGCCTGATGGATGAGCTTTGTTTATCTTACACAACTGGGAAAGTTTCTAAGTTGTGTAGCTTAGCTTTTTGTAGCTATCAGCTATCAGCTATCAGCTACCAGCATTCTCTTAGATATATGATGAAACCCCAGAATTAAATTTATTTTTAGTCAAAGCAATCATCATGGGAATCATCACGACGAGATTATAGAAAAAATGGTAAGAATTCAGGTACTAAGTTGAGGGATTAAAGAAGGGCGATCAATAACACCGATGGTTGCCAATAAAGCTTGAGTGAAAAAATTCATCACAGAGCGACCCTGAAAACGGCAGGTTTGAATCAC